>ENA-OQDC01000578-OQDC01000578.1-human-gut-metagenome-genome-assembly--contig:-NODE-578-length-24629-cov-4.935434_pt1 | contig 24629 bp, 24 predicted proteins | sample MGYA00242770_ERZ504601 | MGnify/ENA primary metagenome ERZ504601 (study PRJEB26092, sample SAMD00036305) | human gut metagenome | host: Homo sapiens | study: EMG produced TPA metagenomics assembly of...
TCATTAAAAGTGTACGAAACGATGTTAATCGTCGAGTGAATGCAGAAATTGCAAATCAAGCAAAAACGGCTGAAGCTTCAGTTGAACAAGTGGCAGCTATTCGCACCTTACTCGATCATCGCGACATAAAATCACTTTCTCGTGGTTTACAAGAATATATTCAACTACGAGTTCGTTATCCAGAGGCAACTCTAAAAGAACTGGGGGAAAGGGCAAATCCTCCACTTTCGAAATCCGCGATCTATCATCGGGTAAGGCGCATAGAACAAATGGCGCGTGAGGTTTCAGGACAGCCAAAAAAGGAAGTGATTATTCAATAATTTGCACAGTTTGTTCCATTTTGATCGCCTTAAGCATACAAAGTTGGGCGATATCCGTTGCCTTGTTCGTTTGCATGTTAGAATGAATAAGTCATGTTTCGTTTGTGCGTTTGCATGGCGCACTTATCTATAACACATCTGAAAGGGGAGCCCTATGGCAACCAAGGTTGGTATCAACGGCTTCGGCCGCATTGGCCGACTTGTTTTTCGGGCAATGGAGAAGGATCCTGCGTTCGATATTGTCGCTATTAACGATCCTGGCAGCATCACCGCAGCAGCTCATTTGCTTAAGTACGACTCAATTCATGGTCGTGTATACGATGAGGTAAGAGTTGACGGTGATTCTATCGTAGTTGATGGCAGAACGGTTAAAGTATTATCTGATCGTGATCCTGCTAATTTGCCTTGGGGCGAACTTGGTGTTGATCTGGTAATTGAATCAACAGGATTCTTTACCGATGCAAATGCTGCTCATGCTCATATTGATGCTGGTGCAAAGAAAGTTCTCATTACGGCTCCTGCCAAAAATGAAGATATTACTATCGTTATGGGCGTAAATGACGATCAATATGATCCTGCTAAGCACCATATTGTTTCTAACGCTTCCTGTACTACCAACTGCCTTGCTCCTTTTGCAAAAGTTTTAATGGATAGTTTTGGCATTAAGCGTGGTTTCATGAATACTATCCACTCTTACACCAACGACCAGAAAGTTTTGGATCAATCTCACAAGGATTTACGCCGTGCTCGTGCTGCTAATCTTTCTATGATTCCAACCACTACAGGTGCTGCACGCGCAGTTTCATTGGTTCTTCCTGAACTCAAGGGCAAGCTTGACGGTTTTGCAACTCGTGTTCCTACCCCTGATGGATCTATGGTTGACTTAACGGTAGAACTTGAACGTGAAGTAACCGTAGAAGAAGTAAACGAGGCTATTAAAGCTGCCGCTGAAGGCCCCTTAAAGGGAATTCTCGCCTATGTAGAAGATCCTATTGTATCTGCTGACATTGTGGGCGATTCACATTCTTCATTGTTCGACAGCAAGTTGACTATGGTTCTTGGCGGTAAGGGTAACCTTGTTAAATGTGTATCTTGGTACGATAACGAATGGGGTTATTCAAATCGCGTTAAAGATCTTGCTAAGATCATGCTGTAAATGTTTTCTACGAAGGATTATTTTCGAAGAGTAAAACTCAAATAAGAGAGCCTCAATTTTGAGGCTCTCTTTTGTGTTCGAAAGATTTGGCTATAGTGCACCAAGCCATTATTTCGATAAGAGAAAGGCATGGATTATGGGTAAAGTAAAGACACTTGCTGATGCTGATGTAGCAGGAAAGCGCGTATTGTGTCGCGTAGATTTCAATGTGCCGCTTTCTGAGGGCGTGGTTACCGACGACACAAGAATTCAGGCTGCATTACCTACTATTACGTATTTAATTAATCAAGGAGCAAAAGTTATCTTGTGTAGCCATTTAGGACGACCTGATGGGACTGGCTATCAAGAGGAATTCTCGCTTGCCCCTGTTGCGAAATATTTGTCAGAAGTATTGGGTAAGCCAGTGGCTTTCGTATCGGATACGATCGGTGAATCTGCCAAACAAGTTGTTAATTCCCTTCAAAACGGCGATGTGGCGTTGCTTGAAAATCTTCGCTTTGACAAGCGTGAAAAGAAAAATGATCCTGAATTTGCGCAAGCCTTGGCTTCTTTGGCTGAGGTTTATGTAAATGATGCTTTCGGAGCAGCTCATCGTGCTCATGCATCCACGGCAGGTGTCGCTTCATATCTGCCTGCTTATGCGGGAATGCTTATGGAAAAAGAGGTAACCACACTAACCTCAATGCTTGATAAGCCTGATCATCCTTTCGTCGCAATTCTCGGCGGTTCAAAAGTTTCTGATAAGGTTGCCGTCATTGATGCCCTTATCGATAAGTGCGACACGCTCATCATTGGTGGCGGTATGTGCTTTACTTTCTTGGTTGCGCAAGGATACAGCGTAGGTACTTCTTTGATGGAGCAAGATTGGGTAGAGCGTGCAGCAGAAATGCTTAAAAAAGCATCAGATAAGGGAGTTTCTATACTTTTACCAACTGACGTGGTTTGCGCCGACGCTTTTGCTAATGATGCTCGTACCGTTACGTGTGGTGTAGATGCTATTCCCTCTGACATGATGGGGCTTGATATTGGACCTGAGTCAACAAAGGCTTATGCAGAGGCTATTGCTCATGCAAAGACCGTATTCTGGAACGGTCCAATGGGTGTATTTGAAATGTCTTCCTTTGAGGCAGGCACCAAAGGCGTTGCCTTGGCAGTAGCAGCTAACAAACAGGCAGACACGATCATTGGTGGCGGTGATAGTGTTGCAGCGGTTAATAAGTTTGAGTTGGCTGATCAAATGACCTTTATTTCTACTGGCGGCGGTGCTTCTATGGAACTGGTACAGGGGGAGGCACTTCCTGGCGTTGAGGCATTAAAGTAGACAGTTTTGTTTCGGTTGGTCTGTTTCTATACCGCAATTTCGCAAACTTGGTAATAATTAAGCAGATAATGTTGTTGTACGTTGTAGTAGGGGGAATGTATGCGTAAGTATTTAATGGCTGGCAACTGGAAAATGAACAAAACGATGTCTGAAGCAATCGTTTTAACTCAGCAGTTGTGTAATCAATATAATCGCAAGTGGGATAACGTGGATATCGTTGTTTGTCCTCCTGCTATTGATATTAAATCGGTATATACCGTAATTGATTTCGATAAAACAAAGATTGCTGTGGGTGCCCAGAATGTTCATTGGGAAGAATCAGGCGCCTTTACCGGTGAAATTTCTATTCCTATGATCAAAGAGGCTGGCTGCGAATTCTGTATTGTGGGTCACTCAGAACGTCGCGAGATGTTTAATGAGACTGACACTTCAGTTAATCTGAAAGTAAAAGCACTGATTGAAGCTGATATTGCTCCTATTGTTTGCGTTGGGGAATCGCTTTCCATGCGTGATTCAGGTGACTATGTTGCTTTTATCGTTGCGCAGGTACGTGCCGCTCTTGCTGGTCTTGATGAAGCTGACATGAAAAAGGTAGTAATTGCTTACGAACCAATTTGGGCGATTGGCACAGGTCGTACGGCAACTCCAGAACAAGCTGAAGAGGTGTGTGCGGCAATTCGTGCCACTATAGCTGATATGTTTGGCAAAGGCGTTGCAGACGCTTGTCGCGTGCTTTATGGCGGTTCCATGAATGTAGGCAATGTTGAATCTTTACTTGCTCAGCCTGATATCGATGGCGGCTTAATCGGAGGCGCTGCATTGCAGTCGGATTCGTTCCGTCAGCTTATCGAAGCGGCGAGTGAAGCCTCGCATTAATCTAACGTGCCATCCTGCGTTTGTTTATCATTTCGATCGCAGATATGTGTTATGTTTCATAAGAAAAGGGAAGCTTAGCTTCCCTTTTCTTATGTCTAGGACAGATGAAGGTCCAGGAAGTAATAGCTGAAGCTGCATAGCAAGCAATTAAGAGCGCTGGAAAGTCACTTTAACAGTAATTAGATTTTATTTGATGTGCAGTTTAGTTAGAAGGCGATAAGGTCAGGTATTCTCTGATAGTCAACAATGGTATTAACTGTTGATGCGTATCAGCAATCTTTCTCCTAATCAGAATAAAAAAGATACGAATCCGTGCTATGGTAGAAGCCAATTATCGGGATATTTTAGTTGATGGATTCGATTCTCAACTAAGTGCTGAATTGTTTTAGAAAGGGTGGGTACTCATCCATGGCAAAGCTCTGTAAGAGTGGTAGGTTTGCGGTGCTGCAAGAAGTTCCCCACGGTTCTAAATATCAGCATCTAGTTGGAACTATTGGTGTATTGGAAGTGTGGGAATCGGAGCAAAGTTACCCTGGAAAATACGGGGCTCTTTTTTATTTTCCCTTTGTGATCGACAGAAAAAGAGGCAAAGCTTCTCAACGCTATTTAAAAACAAGTTTTTCTTACGACATCTATGAATACAGCGGATTAATAATGTTTAAAAGGGGAGAGAACCAATACACCTTTGAATTTACGGACGACAGTAGGGTTTCCACAACGTTTACAACGATGGATAAGCGCCCATTCTCCATTTTTACGAACCCAAACCCCAATGGGCTCCATATGGCCGCCACAATTGCTTGAGCGATCTCCTGGTTGGTTATCAATATGGAGACTCGTAAGGCAGTTCGGACAGTGGTTTTTTTGTTTTTCTAAATAGGCAACAAAAAAGGTAGCTATCTGAAGGATAGCTACCTGGACGTTTAGCTGGTGTCAGAGGCGGGATTTGAACCCGCACGCCCGTATAGTTAGGCACTAGCACCTCAAGCTAGCGTGTCTGCCGTTCCACCACTCTGACATGTTACTTAAGCTATTGGCTTAAGGGCTGCTCACTTGCAGCGAGGAATATATTAACAGAATGAAAATAAGTTGCAAGAACTTTTTTCAACAAATTTAGCCGATCGTTCCTTGGGGATATACGATCATTAAAACAATAAGAGAAATCAAAAAAACAGCAGCAAGAATAATAGTAATGCGATCCAAATTCTTTTCTACCGTACCAGAACCAGTTTGGTTGTTGTATACCTGAGCAGCAATCATGTCGCTTAAACCAGTTCCTTTACCGGAATGAAGCAAAACGAAAATTACCAGGCCAATGCCGGATATTACCAAGAGAACGGTAAAGATAATTGCGATAATAGACAACGTATTTCCTTATCTTCGTAAACGTTTGTTTGTATGCTTACACAAAATATGAATTATAGAAACTAAACTACCACTTCGCAAGGTGTGCGCAGCTTTATTTTAGATTAAGTATTCATTTTTCATAAATGGAGAACTTATCGTTTTCTATTCTATCGCATAAGGAACTTCACTATTTTCATTTTGAAATTACTGAAGGGGGGATTACGAACAGGCATTTCTATCAAATTCGACTTTTTTAAAGTAGATTTGTAGTGAGTAAAGCAGTCGAATCCTGCCTTCCCGTGATAGGCGCCCATTCCGGATTCTCCAAAACCGCCAAAACCCATGTGATTATTTGCTAAATGAATAATCACATCGTTAATGGTTGCGCCACCAAAAGGAACGGAAGATATAACTTGCTCCTGGAAAACTTTGCTATTCGAAAAGATGTAGCAGGCAAGAGGCTCTGGGAACGATTTGATCACTTTAAGAGCTTCTTCAAAGGTGCTCCAGGTAATTATGGGAAGCACGGGACCGAATATTTCTTCACCCATAACGGGATCTTCTAACGTAACGCCACGTAATACCGTGGGTTCTATGCGCAAAGTTTCTCGATCGCGTTCGCCTCCTAAGGCAATGGAAGCGTTTTCGTTGTGATTATCAATAAGTCCGCACACACGATCAAAATGATGCTCATTGATCATATGAGGATATTCTTCGGACTCCAGTATATTTTCGCCATAGTATTTGTGGAGGCAAATGTCCAATTCGGCTATAAAAGCATCAACGATGTTTTTATGAACAAGAAAGTAATCTGGGGCAACACAAGTTTGGCCTGAGTTGATGCATTTCCCCCAAGCGATTCTTTGTGCTGCGCGTTTTACATTGGCATCTCCGGCAATAATGCATGGACTTTTTCCACCTAATTCAAGAGTTACATCAGTCAAAGTATCGGCTGCTGCATGCATAATTTGTCTGCCAACGCGTGGACTACCAGTAAAAAAGATTTTGTCGAATTTGGTTTCAAGGATCCAGTCATTCATTTTTCCGCCGCTAGGTAGGCAACGAACCAAGTTTTTATCAAAAAGTTCATCGCAGAGCTTTTGTAAAAATGCACTAGTGGCAGGCGAGGTGTGAGATGGTTTTAATACCACGCAATTTCCTGCAGTTAAAGCATCAACGAGGGGAACTAGAGCTAACTGGAGAGGATAATTCCAAGGAGAAAGAACCGCAACAACGCCAAAGGGAGAAGGGTAAATCTTTGAGGAAGAAGGGAAATGAGCCAGCGGTGTGGCTATGCGCCGTGGTTTTGCCCAGGCATAAAGTTTATTTAAGCAGAGGTGGATTTCGTCATACACGATCCCCAGTTCTGTTGCATAACCTTCAAAAGAAGCTTTCCCTAAATCTTCGTGGAGCGCTTTAAGTATTTCATCTTCGTGCTTCTTGAGGTAGTTACGAAGTGACTGTAAAATTCCACGGCGGTAATGAAGGGGAAGTGTTTTGCCGGTTTCAAACCAAGCATGCATTGAATCTACGGCTGCTTGAACATCATCAGAGCAGGTATAGGTGTCTTGTTGTTTTGTAGAGGTGGTGATGTGGGAATCTTTAATACTCATTAGAGTGCTGCCTCCAAAATTTCAAGTGCAACTTCTTCGGTGATTTCCTGTTTGTTGTAGAGTGCCGCGCCATCATAGCGTGCTTGCTTTGCAACGGCAGGAAGTTGCTCTTTTGTTACGCGTAATTCACTTAAACGGGTAGGTACGTTGTATTCACGATGGTAGAAATCATTCATGGTGAACAATTCTGTCTCGAATAGGGCATCTTTTTCGTCAGCACTGAGACGTGCCGTGTCTAAATCAGGGCGAAGAGCAGCAAGGAGTTCGCCGTAAAGTCCTTTATGGTAGCCATGCATTCGGTTGAAATGAACGCAGTGTGGCAAAAGCAGCATCATTGCCTGGCCATGAGGAATGTGGCATAAGCCTCCCAAAGAATGACCGATGGCATGCACGATGCCCACCATAGCGTTCGAGAATGAAGCGCCAGCAAGTAAGCTTCCCAGAGCAAGATTAGTACGCGCGTCTAAGTCCTGTGGCTCGGCACAAGAATGTGCGAGGTTTTCGTTGATCAAGTGAATTGCCTGTACCGCTAAAGCATCGCTGATAGGGTTTTTCTTGAATAGATGTGTACGCTTCGATTGCATGGGTAAGAGCATCTATGCCCGTAGTTGCAGTGAGTTTTGGTGGCAGGGAAGCGGTAAGTTGCGGATCGAGAAAAGCTAAGTGTGGCACAAGACGATACGAGGTGTAGCTTAGCTTCGCATGCGCCTTTGTGTCTGCTACTACCGCAACAAGGGTGACTTCCGATCCGGTACCAGCGGTAGTGGGAATTGCGATGAGGGTATCAAGATCATCTTGAAGTATTTCAGACCCCTGGAGTTCAGTGAAATCCTTTTCTCCTACTGAAACTGCTGCTGCAGCTCCTTTGGCAGTATCGATGGCAGATCCGCCACCAAGAGCAATCCATCCATCACAACCCTGGGTCCTATAAAGTTCAGCAACCTCGTTTACTACGGTAAGAGAAGAATCGGGTGGGACTTTGTCGTAAACAACATAATCTATGTCTGCTTCTTTTAGAGGAGCAAATACGTGTTCGGCGATACCGAGCTTTACAAGATTTTCGTCAGTAACGACAAGTGGCTTTGTTACATTTCGGTCAGCCATTTTGACGGGTAGTTTATGCAGAGCATTTTTACCGCAGATAATTTTTGTAGGGCAGTGGAATTCAAATGCGTTCATTTAGGACCTCCGATAAGCTGAGCGCCAAAAGAAAAATGTTTTAAGAATGGCATTGAATAGATAGGTAACTGCAACACCTTTGTCATTAGGACCATGAGTGGTAAATAATCGAGCTGATAAACCTTCCTTTAAGGTTATGCCGCCTGAGAAAATATCGTAAGCGTAATCTAAGTCACGAAAAGCAATAGTGAGGGTAGGTTTAGTGTCGTTTGATGCGCCATGCCAATTATTGTGAGAATAACGAAGGCTTCTCATATGAGGGAAACCAGTAACAGTGAGGCGTAAAACGAAGCCTTCCCCCACATAAGCTCCTTCTTGGCGTACTGTTTTTGAAAGACGAAATACCTTTAGTAATAAAGGGAGAATAAATAAAAGCAAGCAGACATAAAAACGTTTCCATAGTGATCGTTTTGGATGAGTGTGTCGGTTAACTTGACCACGTCCGGAAGTACGAACTTCGCGCAAAGATGCTCCTTACCTAAATAATTTGATAAACAAACTATTTGATAGTCTAATTATTATTTAGTAGCGAGTTTCGCTGTTCGTTAACTTGCTCAATAAATACATAGATTTACGTTTATGTGGATTAACGTACTTTGCCAATACAGAACGATCCACAACCACTGGGCATGGATGGCTGTTAACATACTAAGTGTTGTGTGTTATGGTTCGCCATAGAAGAGATGTTCCCCCAGAAGATAGGCGATGATGGTATGTCATTAGAAGAACTCAAGGATGTTTTACCGAGCTTTCCTAAAAGCGATTCACTTAGTCCGGCAGAAATCGAGGAAAAAGCAGAGGGATTAGGTGTTACTAAGACATCGATGAGTTTTACTCAATCGTTCATGCTCTCGATCATGGCAGGCGCCTTTATTGCGATGGGTGCCATGTTTTTTCTTCTTGTTTCAGGTGACCCAGATTTACCTTTTGCAATCCAACGTGTTTTAGGTGGTGCACTGTTCTCTTTGGGTTTGCTACTTGTGGTGGTATGCGGAGCCGAATTGTTTACTGGAAACACCATGATTGTAATGAGTGCTGCAAGCAAAAAGATTAGTTGGGGTGCGGTACTAAAAAACTGGGTTGTTGTGTTTGTAGGTAACTTTGTTGGAGCCCTTATCATTGTTGGCTTAGTTTATCTCTCTGGTATGCACACTATGAACGGTGGTATTGTGGGTCAAACGATGGTCAATGTTGCTTCTAGTAAGATGACCCCCGATTGGCTTACCCTTTTCGCAAAGGGGATTATGTGCAATTTCCTTGTTTGTTTGGCTGTTTGGATTGGATATGCAGGCAAGACAGTAGCTGATAAGATGCTTGGTATTTTGCTTCCCATTGCGGCATTTGTTGCTTGTGGTTTTGAGCACTGTGTTGCCAATATGTTTTTCCTACCTATGGGGATCTTGCTTAGTTCAGTAGGCATTGTCCCTGCAGGTATTGATCCTTCTATTCTTACCTGGAGTGGTGCTCTGTGGAATTGGAGCGCAACGGTTCCAGGCAATATCGTAGGAGGAGCCCTCTTTGTTGGTATGGCTTATTGGGTTGCTTACCATAAAAAATCAAAGTAGCATCTACCGAACTCTTAAGAAATGAGAGGCAAGTAACTTGGATAGGTTTCAAGTTTGGTTATGCTGTGAGTACGATTTTTAAAGAATAGATTTGATTAACTTTGCGAATGACGTGCTAGCAATAGTGTTGTTTTACTTGCCTTGAATTTACAGAAGACGTACTAGTGATGGTTTCGTTTAGCTTGTCTAAGTGTGGTGTATAGGAGCGCGTATGCTACGCCCATCACCACAAGCCCTATTCCATCAAAGCATATAAAGCGAACAATACTGTCATAGAGTAGATCGTGTTCAGGTGGCAGCGAAAAAAAGAAGAGTGCTTTCTCCGATAAAGACCTATCATTTGTTGTGCGAGGATAATAATTCCAAGAGTGGGATATTTTATCGGGTTAATGAGATAAAGGGGATAAGTCGCATTCCACATAAGAAAGGCAATTCCAAGTCCTTGGAGTGCAATAGAGCCCGAAACGCCTTCTAATTCATAGGCTGCAAGATAGTGTTCAGGTGAAACGATAAATTGAAAAGCACACTGAATGTTTAAAAAGAAAACCACCGCAAAAACAATTCGGACGATCCATTGAGCTCGGGTTATTTTTGCTGGTGGTTTATTCATAAATAATAAGTTGCAAAATTCTTGTTGTATCGATTTCTAATTTATTACTTCGAAAATTTTAAAGTACCTCTGCAAGTTTTTCTAACTCGATGATTGTTTCATTCGTCATCGCGCCCTCAATAGTAATTTCGGGTTCTAAGAGAGTTAAGTCTTTGCAGTTTGTAATAATCTCCTTCATCGCTTTAGTTGCCATGGGAGCCCAAGATCCGTTTTGAATAAAGGCAACGTTTCGGTTTTGATATTTCTTTTCAGCTAATGCTTCTAAAAATGATTTCATTGCGGGAAATACTGAACCGTTATAGGTAAGGGATCCACAAACTAAGGTTTTATACCGAAAAGCAGAAGCAATTGCTTCAGATTCAATACAGGTTGAGAGATCGAAAACTGCAATAGACCGACCTTTGTCTTTTACTATTTGCGCAAGGGTGTTTATTGCCTTTTCAGTGTGACCATATACCGAAGAATAAACAAGGGTTACTCCGTCTTCCTCAGCTTCATAGGTAGACCAGGTCTTATAAGCAGCTATATAAGGACTAATATCGCTTTCAAGAACGGGGCCATGCAAAGGATAAAGTGCTTGAATATCGTATGCTGTTAATTTTTTGAACAATGCCTGTACTTGTTTTCCGTATGGTGCAACAATGCCGAAATAATATCTACGTGCTTCGTCTATCCAGGACGTAGTAGTTTCTCGTGGACCAAAAGTGCCAAAAGCATCAGCACTAAAGAGGATTTTTGAGGCAGAATCGTAGGTCATCATAACTTCAGGCCAGTGAACCATTGGGGCAAATACGAACGTAAGAGTACGGCTGCCGAGTGGTAAGGTATCGCCATTTTTAACCATAAGCTGATTTTCGGAATAATCAGAGCCGAAATAATTCTTAAGCATGGTGAATGTCTTAGTATTTCCGACCAGCTTGGTTTGAGGATAAGTTTGAATGAACTGCTGAATGCTTCCTGAATGATCGGGCTCCATATGCTGAATCACAAGATAGTCAGGAGCTTTTCCTTGTAAGGCACTTTCTAGATTTGAGAGCCATTGGTCAGCAAAACGCACATCGACTGAATCCATAACAGCAATTTTTTTCATCGATAATTACATAAGAGTTGTAAGAAATACCTTCAGGAATTGGGAATTGACCTTCAAACAGTATGGTTTCATTATCAAAAACACCGATTTCAACAATATCCTGGTAGTTACCCATTAAGTAGTCCTCCTGAATCGGATAGTGGTTTTGGCAAAAAGAATACCTAGAGCTCATCTGAATCGAGCCAGATGGTGAAGGGCCCTTCATTGGTTAATTCTACGCTCATCAAGGCACCGAACCATCCTGTTTCCACGGGAATTCCAAGCTCTCCTAGGAAGGTTTCGCAATGATGATAGAGTGTTTCGGCCTTATCAGGCTTAGCTCCTTTGGTAAAGGATGGGCGGTTACCTTTGCGGCAATCGGCATAGAGTGTAAATTGTGAGACAAGAAGAATACTTCCTTGAACATCTTGAATCGAACGGTTTGTTTTACCTGTTTCATCCTCAAATATACGCAGTTTGCTTATTTTAGTCATGAGCTTCTCTGCGGTTGCGGTGGTATCTTCGGGGCCAACACCAAGCAAGACAACTAAACCATGCGAAATAGAGTGTGTTTCGTGGTTTTCATTGGAAACATTAGCGCTGCTCACCCTTTGAATTAATGCCCTCATAGGTTCCTTTCAATACTTTAGAATCATCACTATACGGTATCATGAGTTTGTTTAGTTTGCGTGTTGGGGAGGGAACCAGTATGCTTCATCCGAAAATCCTTGCTTATTGTCAAGAAGATGTGGTTGATATTCGTGGATTTGACCGTTGCGAATTGCATGAGGCAGAAGAAGGTCGTTTTGTTCTTCGTGCTTATCCTGGTCTCGATTGTGGTAACAATATTGGCACCATTCACGGGGGATTTTTACTAGCGCTGGTTGATATTGTAGGAACTGGTGCTGTTGATACGCTCGGTCGTGAAAATGCCACTTTGTCTCTTAGTGCGAATTATTTACGTCCGGTTCGTGTTGACGATGAATACATAGATGTAATTGGTACGATTTTGAAATCGGGAAAGCGAATGGTGGTATCGGAGGTTGAGATTCGACGTCCTAATGGTGAGCTTGCGGTAAAGGCTACCGTTAATGTTGCAGTAACAGGCAATAATATTATCGATCTATAGTTTACGCTCTTGTTACAAAGTTATGCCATGCTGTTCCTTGATTATATGAGAAGTGATTATCTTAAATTGTTTAGTCATGAGGAGGAACTTTATGGCGCATGTAAACGAGAACTATGCCAAGTTACCTGGAAGCTATTTATTTTCAGATATCGCCCATAAGACACAAGCATACCTAGAAAAGCATCCCGATGCTCACCTGATAAAAATGGGAATTGGTGACGTAACGCGTCCTTTAGTGCCTGCTGTGGTTGATGCCATGCACAAGGCAGTCGACGATATGGCTCACCTTGAAACATTTCATGGATATGGTCCTGAACAAGGATATGACTTTCTGCGGAATGCTATCGCTGAAAATGACTTCCGATCTCGTGGTGTTGCTATAAGCGATGATGAGATTTTTGTTTCTGATGGAGCAAAATCTGATTGCGGTAATATAGGCGATATTCTTTCTGTTAACAATGTTGTAGCAGTGTGTGATCCAGTTTATCCAGTTTATGTTGATACCAATGCTATGGCGGGACGAGCAGGCGAATACGATGAAGCAACTCAGGGTTGGACTAATATTTACTATATGCCAACCACTGCAGAAAACAATTTTGTTCCAGCGCTTCCTGAGAGACCAGTAGATGTTATTTATCTCTGCAGTCCCAATAATCCTACGGGCACCGTATTAACAAAAGACCAATTACAGGTTTGGATCGATTATGCAAATCAGCATGATGCTCTTATCATGTTTGATGCCGCTTATGAACGCTTTATTACAGAAGAGGGGATTCCTCACTCTATATACGAGGTAGAAGGAGCGCAAACATGCGCAATTGAATTCCGCTCTTTTTCCAAAACGGCAGGTTTTACGGGAGCGCGCTGTGGATACACGGTGGTACCAAAGGCTTTGGTTCGCGACGGGCAAAGCTTGAATGCTCTGTGGAATCGTCGACAAACCACAAAATTTAATGGTGCTTCCTATATTATTCAGCGTGGCGCTGCAGCAATATATACTCCCGAAGGGGCTCAGCAGATTGAAGAAGTGATCGAGTATTATCGTAATAATGCACGTGTTATTAAGGAAGGACTTGAAAGGGCGGGCTTTAGGGTCTTTGGTGCAGTAAATAGTCCTTATGTATGGTGCAAAGCTCCTGAAGGCATGGGTTCTTGGGATTTATTCAATACCTTACTGGAAAAAGCTCAAGTAATTACTACGCCTGGAGCAGGTTTTGGTCCGTCGGGGGAAGGATATATTCGCCTTTCGGCATTTGGTGATGCAGATGCTACAAGAATGGGTGTAGAACGAATTGAAAGGGTAATGGCTCAGTAAAGCTATGTATAAGTTAAAGACGGAGAGCAGCTTTGACGCTGCGCATTTTTTAACTGACTATCACGGTAAGTGCGAAAATCTTCACGGCCATCGTTGGCGTGTTGTTGCGTATCTTGCACAGCAAGAACTTTGCAAAGAGGGTACTCACAAAGATATGGTTCTTGATTTTGGTGAATTTAAATCTGCATTGCGTAAATTAACCGAGGAATTAGATCATTCTTTTATCGTTGAAGAAGGCTCTTTGATGCAGGAGACGCTGGCATGCTTGGAAAAAGAAGGCTTTGTTTTAACTATCATGCCGTTTAGAACAACAGCAGAAAATTTAGCTCGCTATTTCTATAATCGTTTGGCTGAACTTGGTTTGCCTGTTTCGGAAATTGAAGTATACGAGACACCAAACAATTGTGCCATTTATTGCGGAGACTAGTTTTGATGAGTTCTGAGGTAGCATTTCCTGTTGTAGAGCGTTTTGTCTCAATCAATGGCGAAGGGTTAAGAGCGGGAAGGCTTTCGGCTTTTATACGTATGGCTGGCTGTAACTTGGCTTGCTCTTGGTGTGATACTTCTTGGGCAAATGAGAAAGACTGCCCATACGAAGAGCTTTCTGTTTCGGATCTAGTTTCCTGGGTGGAAGATACGTGTGTTTCCTGTGTCACCCTTACCGGAGGAGAACCTGCACTACAGCAAGGGCTTGATACTTTAATTGAAGCTCTTGCTCTTTCGAATAATTGGGGTCAATTAGAAGCTTTTGATCGCAATGGCGTTTCTCAAAGCGGCAAGAGTCGTTATGTAAAACTCGACGAAAAACAGGCAACACGTGTTATTGAAATCGAAACTAATGGATCTCTTGATTTAAGTTTTCTTCACGAGCTGCGTCTTTCGTTAGAAAAGAGAGTATCTACGCCTACCGTACTTGCGTTTACGGTTGATTGTAAGCTTCCTAGCAGTGGCATGTTTGCTGAAATGCTAGACAGTAACTATGCTCTTTTAACTTCACAAGATGTCGTTAAATTTGTAATAGCAGGTACGCAAGATTTAGAAACAGCTTTAGCTCAAATTCAGAATTATGAATTGCCATCAAAGTGCGAGGTATTTTTTAGTCCTGTTTTTAGTTGCATCGATCCTGCGGATATTGTTTCCTTTATGCAGGCTCATGAACTTTCGACCGTGAGATTGCAATTACAACTACATAAGATAATTTGGCCAGAGAAAGACAAAGGAGTATAACGCGTGCGTGCATTGGTGTTGTGTTCTGGTGGGGTGGATTCGACTACCTTGCTTGCCATGGCGGTTGAAAAATATGGAAGTAACGAAGTTTGCGCGCTTAGCATTTCTTATGGTCAGCGTCACGAAAAAGAACTTAAGGCTGCGCATGCCGTTGCTGCTCATTATGGGGTTACGCAGCGATTTTTGGATTTAGCAGAGATTTTTGCTGATAGTTCCTGTTCACTACTGGCTCATTCTGGTGTGGATATTCCAAAGGAAAGTTATGCCGAGCAACTCAAGGATTCTGATACTGCGCTGGTAAGTACCTACGTACCTTTCAGAAATGGATTGTTTTTATCGAGTGCGGCATCAATTGCCTTATCTTTAGGTTGTTCGGTGTTGTACTATGGTGCGCACCATGACGATTGGGCGGGTAATGCCTATCCGGATTGCTCTCTTGCATTTGTTAAAGCAATGAATGAAGCAATTGTTCAGGGAACAGGTGGAGAGCTTCACATGGAAGCTCCTTTTGTACAATGGTCTAAAGCAGATATTGTTAAAAAGGGTCTAGAGCTTAACGTTCCTTATGAGCTTACGTGGTCCTGTTACGAAGGTGGCGACAAGCCTTGCGGCACCTGTGCAACCTGCATTGATCGTGCTCGTGCTTTTGAACTAAATGGAACAGTAGATCCTTTGCTTGCGGATAATCTTTAGTGTTTAAGAAAGAATAATATCAATGGTAAACATCTCTCATTCATCTTCTACTTCCCGAAACGACCAAGAAGTATCCGATCTTACGTTGCTTGGTTCACAGAACAATTCCTATCCAGATGATTACGCACCGGAAGTATTGGAAACTTTCATAAACAAGCATCAAGAAAATGATTATTTCGTGAAGTTTAACTGCCCTGAGTTTACAAGTCTTTGTCCTATTACGGGTCAGCCAGATTTTGCCACGATCTACATTTCGTATGTCCCTGATGTACGTATGGTGGAATCGAAGAGCCTGAAACTATATCTCTTTAGCTTTAGAAATCATGGGGATTTTCATGAGGACTGTATAAATATAATTATGAAAGACCTCATCAAAATAATGGATCCTCGCTATATTGAAGTTTGGGGAAAATTTACTCCACGTGGAGGAATTTCGATCGATCCCTATTGCAACTATGGACGTCCTGGTACCAAGTGGGAACAGGTTGCCTGGGAGCGCCTTTCACATCACGATCTTTATCCCGAAGTAGTTGATAATCGCTAAAAGTTTGCCTAGAAAGCTGCGTTAAAGGGATCAGAAATGCTCACCTGCTCTTTTCCGTGCATCAATTCCGTAAGAGCCCTAAGTAGTGGTTTCTCTGAGCCAGAAAGCATACGTACAATGACTTCTATCTTGTCTGTGTAATTTGTTGCGATAACTTTTGCTTTTTGGTTGCTAAGCAGGTGAGTAAACTGATCGTAGTGGGAATAGGGTAGCGTTATGGTTAAATCGACACAGAGCGAGATCGTTACCATATTTGCTGCCTGAATTCCTTTTTGTGTTGCCTGGGTGTAGGCGCGAACCAGCCCACCGGTTCCGAGCAAGGTTCCTCCAAAATAGCGTGTAACAACTACGATAACATCGGTAAGTTCAGCATGTCTTAAAACGTCAAGGGTAGGTAACCCTGCAGTTTTCTGTGGTTCTCCATCGTCGGAGTATCGCATGCGTGGTGTTGATCCAGTTCCACGAAGGATATAGGCATATACATTATGACGTGCCATGCGATGATGCGTACGAATTTCTTCAAGAAAAGAAAGAGCTTCTTCTTCGGTTTCAACATGACAAAGCTGAGCAATAAAACGACTCTTCTTTTCTTCGATTTCCGCCTGAGCTCGTCCTCGATAGTGAGGTAAGACGTCATATTGATACTCCTTTATTGTTTACCGAAGGCAGTGTGAGAATTTAAGAGAATGCCCAGTTGTCTTAGTGATTGATGGTATCCTAGCGAATACGAGTGCGCTAGACAATCGTTTGAAAGAGGTCTTTTGTGACTGATAGATTTTCAGTTCAGTCTTCACCTCAATCATCTGAAAAACGTCAGGTGATTGATGATGAACAATTAAAAAGGATGATGAAAGCCAACGAACCGTCTTTCATGGAAAAATACGGTTCTTGCATTGTTACTCTAGTCTTAATTGCTATCTGTGTAGTGGTTTATGTTATTGAGGTGCTTCGGTCAGGTTTTAGCACTTCAATTTCAACTATGGTTCTTTTTGATATGGGCGCTCTTTACGCTCCTGCGATAGTAAGTCCTCTAGATTGGTATCGCTTTGTTGTTCCGATGTTTTTGCATGTCGATTTTATGCATTTGCTTTTTAATATGGGTGCTTTGTATAGCTGTGGCGTGCTATTAGAGCGGATGCTTGGTCGTTGGAACTATCTTTTGTTGTATTTTATTGCGGGTATTACCGGTAATGCGCTGTGCTATATGGTCGATATGATGACCGGTAGTTACTATGTAAGCGCTGGTGCTTCAACGAGTATTTTTGGACTTTTTGTTGCAGCGGCATTACTCGGTATCCTATCTAAACAGAATAGGGCATTTTTTATGCAATACAGCAAAGGAATGCTCAGTATTATTGCGATTAACATCGTATATACCTTTTTAATGCCTAGTATCTCAATTAGTGGGCATTTAGGTGGTGCTTTGGGAGGTTTGATCGCTATGTTTATGATCCCGAGCAAAAACCTTCGTGTGCCTCTTCCTGTTCGTGTGGTTATTTCCGTGGTTTGGTTACTTGCGATTGCTCATGTTTTGGCAAGTAGTATAGGAGCGGCATTTATTAGCTTGTTTTGATACACCGTTATCATGATGATGTAACCATTAGGGAAACTTAAGGAAAGTTTTCTATCAGATTCCAGCGGCGTTTATCGCATATATAAATGGGCTAGGAACAAAAGTTCCCAGCCCATTTTTTTTGTAACAAATATCTCTTTAGTTTCGCAGTTTTTCAGAAGTGTCTTTTATTTTTCAGATGTAATTTATTGAGGGTTTACTCCTTCTAAAAGTGAAGTGAGCTTTTGATAGGCGAGCAATGAAACAGTGTTTGTGGCGCGCGAAATTGCAGTGTAGAGCTGCCTTCTGGCTAAGTCATTATTTGGATACGTTTGAGGATCCGCATCAGGAATGATGACATTATCGAATTCCAGCCCTTTTGCTAACGACAAATCAATAAGCAACACACCGTGATCTGGTAAGGTGCTTCCGTCAGTAATGAAATAGAGCTGGTCTGCGGGAACGATTTTTTGCAGTTTGCTCCACATGGTGGTTAATTCATTGTTGTCTTTTACTACAATGGCAGTCAATCCTGTTGCTTGATGATTTTCTTTAAGTAACCGTTCCAGATTGTTTTCAAGATCAGTTTCATTCGCAAAAACAGTAATTTCGGGTTCTTTATCGCTTCGTTGAACAGAAGAGATGCTCATACTTGAATTGTTTTGAGCAAGTTGTGCAAACAGTTTAGTAATAGCAGGAGTGGATCGATAACTGGTCATAAGGAAACATTCTTCAATGCTACCGCGATAGGTTTCAAATACTTCTTTTACTTCATTAAAAGTGGAAGTTTGATTTCCGATCGCTTGGTTTTCATCGCCAAGAAGAAGGAAATGAGCCCTTTGGTAATAACGAGCCATGATTGCAAGCTGAGCTGGAGAGTAGTCCTGAACTTCGTCGATCATGACAAAACGAGCCTCATCGTTGCAAAGACCTGTGCAGGCAATTTTCATATAGAGCCATTCCATAAGGGAAAGATCATCGATTGAAAGTAAACGTTTCGCGATGCGGTCAACACGTACCCAGTGGTTCAATTGAATGGTTGTTCGTGCTTCACCAAAGCGATAATTAAGATACGTTAGGGTGTAACTTTTTGCTTGTTCTTCAGTATCCATCTGGGCAGGTTCACCAAACAAAGCAAGTTGCTGATTGTAATTTAAAGCACTTACTTCATCTTGGAATTGTGCAGTTCCAGCCATTTGACCTAAACGGCTTTCAAAACGGTCTTCCAATTCTTCGCGAATGAGGGTAATGAGACGAGGTCCCGCAGGTACTTTTTTATAACGATTAGCAATTTTGTTAATCTGGTTAGCCGAAATAAGAGTTACCCCTTTTAGGGTAATATCACGGAAGTCGTTTTCTGTAAATTTTAAATCTTTTATTGCTTCGTCAATGCGTTTTAAAACATCTAATGAGGTATGAATTCGGTTAAAGACGCGTCCTTCTGGAACTACATAATCGGCGAACTCATTCCAGGTTAAAATGTGAGGATTCTTCTCACCCATATCAGGCAATACATTGTCAATGTAGCTTCTAAACACTGGATTTGGCGTGATGAGATAGACCTGTTCTGGATTTAAGGTATCGCGGTTTTGATAAAACAGATAGGCAATGCGCTGAAGAAGAACTGAAGTTTTACCGCTTCCTGCGATTCCATTTACCAAAAGGGCTGGAACGTCTTCGTGACGAATTACCTCATTTTGTTCCTTTTGGATTGTAGTGGTGATTGCACTCATTTGAGAAGTTCGTTGTTGCGACAAAGAACGGAGCAACAATTCGTCTTGAATTGCGACGGTGGTATCAAAGTACGCATGAAGGGTATCTTCGGAAAGGTCAAATTGACGACGTAGTTTAAGATCGCATTGTATAGTACGTCCGTTTGCTTCGTAAGAAGTTGGACCGTTAGATTGGTTGTAATACACTTCAGCAACTGGCGAGCGCCAGTCAACGATAAGTCGGTGGTATGAATCATCCGAAATACCTGCATTCCCAATGTAGATGTCTTTAGGGTTTGCATTTGGCTTAAATTGAAGTGAAACTTTAGCAAAATAAGGTTGTGGTTTAAGCAATTCAATATTGGAAAGTTTTTCTGCATCTACTTGCTGTGATTGATTAAGCGCATCAATGACGCTGTTTAAATTTGCGTATTCGATATACGTTTCCTGTGCTTCACCTTCGCTTGCGAAGTTTGAAGTTGCTTCGTCTGCCATGGTTCTTTTGTAGTTTTCTGCAGTAGCGGCAGTCTTTTCCATGCGTGCAACAATGCTCTTTTGCATTGATACGAGTGTTTGATAGGTTTTAGAAAGGTGCTCCTGTTCAGCGTCAAAAACAGGATCGTTCGCTGAGTCATTTGCAGAGTGATTGACATGTTCAGTCATTTCGAATCCTTTCAATTTGGGGGTTTAATATCATAGCGTTTTCGCGATTAACTGTGAAATGAGCAAAAAAGGAAGTTGATATTTTGTGAAGAGAAAAACTGCCGTAGAATTACAGTTATGCAACAAGTGTGTATTTACTTTGACACACCCGCTCGACCTCGTTATGGTGGGGAGCGGCGTTAAACCTTTTAGGCTATTTAATATAAGGTAGTAGTAACAAAAATGAGCAGTAGAGAGGGGGAGTAGTCGTGAAAACAATTGGTAAGCTTTTACAAAGAGATTTTAAGCGACTAATTAAAGCTCCTGCTGCATTAATAGTGGTTATTGTTTTAATTATTTTGCCCTCCCTCTATACTTGGTTTAATGTTGCAGGTTTTTGGAATCCTTATGAACATACGGGCAATATGCGCGTATGCATAGTGAATGAAGATGCGGGGGCGCAGTCAGATCTGACTGGTTCTCTCAATATGGGTGACGAGATTGTCGATGAGCTTTCTCAGAATACTCAATTAGGATGGGTTTTTACTGATCGCGATGAAGCTCTTGAGGAGGTTCGCTCAGGTAAAGCCTATGCAGCGTTTATTATCCCTTCGGATTTTTCAGCCGATACTCTTACTTTATTAACAGGGGATTTTCAGCAACCAACCTTACAGTACTACGTCAACGAAAAATCAGGTGGAGTTTCGACTAAAGTAACTGATAGTGGTGCATCTTCCCTTGACCAAACAATCAATGATTCTTTTGTTTCGGTCGTTAGTGAAACCATTACAACTAAATTCGATGAAGCAATTCAATATAGTGACAACAAAATCTCTGCAACTCAAAATGATGTCGTAGCGAAGTTAACCGACGTTCAATCTTCGATGGAAAGTGTTGAATCAACGGTTTCTCAGTTGAAGGATGCAACTAGCGCAGCTTCAACAAAAGCACAGGATGCAAAAGGGGTCTTTGCAGCAAGCAAAAGATACTATTAAAACTTTACAGGGCGAACTAGAAACTTCTTCTCAGTTGCTTACCTCAACCCAGGCTGCGCTTAATCCCTTTGCTCTTTCACTCATGGATACCTTCGATGAGTCTTCAGCACTTGCATCTCAAGCAGTTGCGCAGGCGAATGATTCGGTAGGAAAAGTTTCAAGCTCGATAACAAGCGCTGAAGCTGGTGTATCGGGAGTGGTAGATCAAGCGAATGCTCTTATCGAATTAAACGAAAGTGTGATTGCGGGGTTGGATACCTTTGCTCAGACTTTGCCTGAAGGAGCAGAAAAAGATGCTCTTGTGCAATCGATCGATTCTCTGAAGGCACAAAACGAATCGTTAAGAACCGTCACACAGGGTGTTCAATCGTCGTATCCTAGTATTTCGCAGGCTGCAGATGATATTGCTCAGGCATCAGAGAAAACTACGAGTGCTTTGCAGGATTCCTTAGATGCTCATGGTGAGTACCGAAAAGTACTTGTAGAGGAAACCTTTCCAGCTCTTAATTCAACCGCAACAAATTTAGCAAATTCAGTTTCTGATCTTTCAGAGGCAGCAGGATCACAAGCAATTTTAGTTGATAAAGGCATAGCAGAATTAGATCAACTAAGCACCGCTTTAGATCAAACTGCCCAAACGCTTTCTGATACCGCTGGATTGTTTAATGATCTAGCGGGAGATTTCGATTCGGTGAAAACTGATATAGCAGCATTAGGTATCTCTAGTACTTTAGAACAGCTGGTGGGTGAGGATGGGATAGATCCACAAAAGGTTTCTGATTTTATGTTCTCACCTGCAAAAATCGACACGGTCTCTCTTTATTCCGTTAATTCATACGGAAGCGCTATGGCTCCTCTTTTTATGAACTTGACGCTGTGGATTGGCGTGTTTATGCTTCTGGTCATTTTGCGTCAAGAGGTTGATAGGGAAGGGATTCCAAATCTTACGGCTCGCCAAAGTTACCTTGGAAGACTGCTCTTTTTGGCTGTTTTTGCTAGCTTACAAGCGGTAGTGTGCTGTACGGGAAATTTGATCTTGGGGGTTGAAGTTTCGAGTGTGGCACTGTTCTATGCTACCTCGATAATTGCATCATTAACCTATCTTTGTATTCAATATAATTTGTCGGTACTGCTTCAGCATGTGGGCAAAGGGCTCTGTGTTGTTTTGATTTTTGTTCAAATTCCTGGTGCTACGGGACTTTATCCCATTGAAATGACACCTGAATTCTTCCAGATAATTTATCCCTTGTTCCCCTTTACGTATGGAATTAATGCGCTGCGTGAGACCATTGCGGGATTCTATGGATTGCAATGGTTGCAATGTGTTGGAATGCTAGTCTTGTTTCTTGGAGTGTTCCTGATCGTAGGGCTTTTACTTCGTCCTTATTTTGTGAATCTCAACCGTATGGTTGCAAGTCGAATTAAAGAAAGCGACCTTATCAACGGTGAGGAAGCCGAACTTCCTGCTCGCCGTTATCGTTCTTCGTTGCTTTTTGAGGCTATTGTGCATCAGCAAGAGTTTCGGGCAGCTATTGTTGAACGATTTGATGAATTCAAGCATCGCTACGAAAAGGGGAAACGCTTCGCCATTGCTTTGGCAATACTAGTTCCAGTACTTTTTACTCTTTTTATGATCCTCATTGGCGCAGAAAAAGTTGTTATCCTGACCGGTTGGTTAGTGTGGCTTGTATTAGTAATTCTATTTGCACTGGTTGTTGAGTTTATCGGAGATCGCCTTGAGCATGAAGTTTCCCTTTCATCGTATAGTGAACAGGAGTTACAAGAAATATATGGTGCTAGAATTCTTGGATCCTCGAAAAAACGAGGTGATAAGTAATGAAAACAATTTTGCGTATATTCAAGCATGATATAAAACAAATATTTAGTAATGTGGTGACCGTAATTATTGTTCTTGGTCTTGTCTTACTTCCTTCAATTTTTAGCTGGTATAACGTTTTAGCTTGCTGGGATGTGTTCAACAATACAGACAACTTAAAGGTTGCGGTTGCAAACTCTGATGAAGGCTACCAAAGCGATTTAGTTCCTTTGAAAGTTAATTTAGGTGATCAAGTTCAAAATGCCTTATTGGAAGATAAAGAAATGGAATGGGTGTTCACCTCTGAAGAAGATGCGATTGAGGGAGCTCGTTCAGGCGAATATTACGCAGCGGTAGTAATTCCTCAGAGTTTCAGTAAGGATATGATGACCTTTTATTCTCCAGAGGTTGAGCATGCAAGCATTCTTTACTACACCAATGAAAAGAAAAATGTTGTAGCGCCAAAACTCACAGAGCGTGGTGCAGATGATGTTGCAAATAAGATAAATACTATCTTCGTGGAGAAAGTAAGCGAAGTGGGACTTAATGTTGCTTCATCTTTGGTTGACTACACGGATAATAAGCAATTTGTTAATCAAATAACTCAGCTCTCAGATAATATCGCTACTTTAAGTGGGCGCATGGCCCAGGCATCAGAGGTGGTGTCGGGATATTCATCTTTACTTTCCGCGTCAGAGTCACTTATCGCGTCATCTGCTGATTTACTTGGAGAAACGAGTGATTCAGCTCAACAGGTCTTGGATACAACAAATAATGCAAAGCAATCGATTAACTCTCTGACTGACGCAATGGCGGTTTCAACCGATGCGCTTCATAGTGCACTTGAAAAAAGCACTGATAGTTTTGAAGGGGTATCAGAATCAATCGATACCGCCTTTACTTCGAGTGGAACCGCTGCAACCACTACGGCATCATCTCTTGATACTCAAGCTGAAGCAGTACGCAACCAAGCTGTTTCAATGCGAGCGATGGCTGATAGTCTGGAGCGTTGTAGTGTTCCACCAGAGTTTGAAGGCACCCTTGATGCATTCGTTTCGCAAGTTCGTGCTTCTGCTGATACGCAAGATCAACTCGCTCAAAGTCTAACTGCTGCAGCTGATTCTATAAGAACCCAAAATGATGAGGCGCAAGCTCATCATGCTGAGGTAAAAGATTTAGCCGAACAGGCAAAAGGGAGTATTAAAGATTTATCTCAAGATTACAACAACACCATAAAGCCTGAACTTGAAAAACTTCAAACCCAAGTTGAAAAAAGTTCTACCTTGCTTTTTGATAATGCCTCGCAGCTTTCGTCGGTAACGGAGGACATCAATGGTGCAAGTGGCTCTCTGATAGATACTTTGGCGGTTGCTCAAAACAATTTAGACTCAAGCGCACAGTCGCTCAAAGAATCATCTGAATATTTAGCGCAATTAAGCTCCAATATAAAAACGGCAGTTTCTTCTGAAGATTGGCAGGGACTCAAACAGATTTTCCAAACAGATCCTCATGAGCTTGCTCAGTCTTTAGCTTCTCCTGTCCAGATAGAGCGAACAGCTCTGTATCCCGCTTCGAATTTCGGTTCTCAGATGGCACCTCTTTATACCATGTTGGGTCTATGGATTGGATCTTTACTCTTGCTCGTTGCGGTTAAAGTCAAGGTATCTTCCCGTACGTTAGCAGAGGTGGGTTACCCGAAGCTCCACCAGGTATTCTGGGGAAGATTTCTTATCTTTGCCTGCCTGTCTTTTGTCCAATCAAGCATTTTAGCTTTAGGTAATCTTCTCTTCTTGCAAGTTCAAGCTACGGAACCTTTATTATTCCTGGTGTGCTATTGGGTGTCAGGCCTTGTATTTACCTTTATTGATTTATACCTTGTGGTTTCCTTTGCTAATTTAGGGAAGGCTCTGCAGTATTTTTACTCATTATCCAGGTTTCAGCAGGTGGC
>ENA-OQDC01000581-OQDC01000581.1-human-gut-metagenome-genome-assembly--contig:-NODE-581-length-24570-cov-3.774578_pt1 | contig 24570 bp, 22 predicted proteins | sample MGYA00242770_ERZ504601 | MGnify/ENA primary metagenome ERZ504601 (study PRJEB26092, sample SAMD00036305) | human gut metagenome | host: Homo sapiens | study: EMG produced TPA metagenomics assembly of...
GTTCCTCCGGCAGAGGCTTAACAGCATAGCCCAGGCCCTTGAAAACAGCAGCCGCAAAAACAGCAGTCTTAACAGCCTGCACCACGATATGCGGAGCAAGGAAAAGTCCCTGATAGAACTCACGAGCAGTGTCGCCCAAGGTTGCACCCATCTCGCCGCCCAGACCGGGAGCGGTAAGACGGTAGGAAGCATTTTCTACCAAATCGGCACGGCCGACAATATAACCGCCGGTCGGAGCCAGGCCGCCGCCAAGGTTTTTAATCAGAGAGCCTGCCATCAGATCAGCGCCAACCTCGGTAGGCTCCTGCTTCTCGATAAACTCGCCGTAGCAGTTGTCTACAAAGCAGATAACATTCGGGTTAGCTTCCTTAGCAGCACTGCAGATACGGCCGATTTCCGCAACATCAATAGTCTTACGTTCGCTGCTGTAGCCGCAGGAGCGCTGAATATGAATCATCGTAGTCTTGGAGGTAACAGCATTTTTTACAGCCTCCAGGTCAACATGATCGCCGGTCATCGGCAGCTCCTTGTAAGTTACGCCCAGGTCAACCAAAGAGCCGGGAGTTTTAACCGGAGAGCCGATAATAGTCTGCATAGTGTCATAAGGAGCACCGGTTACGGCAATCAGCTCATCGCCTGCGCGCAGGTTGCCCAGCAGAGCAACTGCCAGCGCATGTGTACCGCTGACGAACTGAGAACGTACCAATGCAGCCTCGGTCTTGAACAGCTCGGCATAAATCAGATCCAGAGTGTCACGGCCCACATCACTGTAGCCGTAGCCTGTAGTAGGCTTCAAGTAGTAGTCGGAAACCATATTATTACGGAAAGCCGCAATAACCTTTTCAGTATTGTACAAAGCTGCTGCTTCCAGCTCTGCGGTATGTTTAGCAACCTCAGCTAAGGCTGCCTGCTCTAATGCATTGTAATCAACCAAAATTCTCACCTGATATTTTATATTTTTTGGCATTGCGCCAATTCATCCTAAGCCTTGGCATCTGCAGCAAGATATTTGGCAAACTGCTGCACCTGCTCCGCGTCCAGACGCACCTTCAGCAGTGTGCCCTCCGCCAGATATTCCTGCTCCAGCACCGTACCTGCATCATGCAAGCGTCCTACCGCAGCGGAATCGCTGTAAGGCACGAGGAAGCTCTCCTCTACCGCCTTCAGCTTCAGGTTTTCTGCAATCAGCGCCAGCAGGCCGTCAAGATTATAACGTGCCTTAGCGGAAATGCAGATGCTGTTTTCTTCCTTGCTCAAACGCTCTGCCAGACCGGAATCCGGCGGCAGCTTATCAATTTTATTATAAACCGTAATAATAGTCTTATCCTTGGCACCCAGCTCATCCAGAACCTGATAAACAGCAGCAGCCTGCTCCTTATACAGCTCGTGGCTGACATCAATAACGTGCAGCAGCACGTCGGACTGCACAACCTCCTCCAGCGTAGACTGGAAGGCTGCAACCAGCTGATGCGGCAAGCGTTGGATAAAGCCGACAGTATCTGTCAAAATAGCCTGCTGCTTATTCGGCAGATCTAACTGGCGCGTAGTCGGGTCCAGCGTTGCAAAAAGCTGGTCCTGTGCGTAGATATCCGAATTAGTCAGCGTATTCAAAAGCGTAGATTTGCCGGCGTTGGTGTAGCCCACAAGGCTTACCGTAGGCACACTCGCCTTCGCACGTCCCGCACGGTGCAGAGTGCGCACACTCTTAACCTTGCCGATGCATTCCTTAATATAGGCAATGCGGTCACGGATACGACGGCGGTCAACCTCCAGCTTAGTTTCGCCGGGACCGCGGGTACCGATGCCACCGCCAAGGACGCGACAGCGCCAGGCCCTTGCCCATAATACGCGGCAGTGTGTATTGCAGCTGCGCCAGCTCAACCTGCAGCTTGCCTTCATTAGTATGCGCACGCTGAGCGAAAATATCAAGGATGAGCGCCGTGCGGTCAAGCACACGCACACCCATTGACTGCTCAATATTACGCTGCTGTGCCGGCGAAAGCTCATCATCAAAAATGCACAGGTCTACGTTCTCCTGCTGCACATAAAGCGCCAGCTCCTGCACCTTGCCGCGGCCGATAAAGAATGCCGGGTCCGGCTTTGGGCGCTTCTGCAGAAAGCGTGCCACAACCTCCGCACCGGCAGTATCTGCCAGCTGCTTCAGCTCCTCCAAAGAATCCTCGGCCGTCCAGCCGCTGCTGTTGGGAGCACCGTATTCCATGCCCACGATAATCGCCCGTTCTGTTCCCTGCGCCAGACTGGCACTGCCCGTCTGCTTGTCAAGGATGCGCTCCACCATTGCCGCCAGATTCGGGAAGAACACTCCCTCCGCCTCCTGCAGCGTCAGCGGTCCGTAGCATTCCACCTGATATTGCTCGTTATCGTCAATACCGGTAATCATGCCGAAGCTCATCTGCGACTGGCTGATATCCGGCGAAGTAACGCCGACAGCAATCATCGCATCAAAGCGGTTATTCTTCAGCGCGGAAATATCCACACCGCTGAGCAGCGGATTGCCATTGGGATGAGTATGCACGCAGCGCACACCGCTAAGACGGCTGGCACCGCGTCTGCCCTCTACCGGAGGCAGCTCCACACTCTGATCATTGCCCACCGATACGGCAAGCACCTGACCGTTGCGCGCAACGTAAACGCTCACCTCGCGGTTAATAAAATCAGTAACATCCGCCATACGCAAAGCCAGCTCGCTTGTCAGCAGCTGACCGCCCTCCAGACGGATATCATAAAAGGTTTTTAATTCTTCAATAACGGAATTACGGATACCCTTCAGGTTGCCGTAAATTTCATTAGCCATGGGTATTCACCTCCAATAATTGGGGATGTATGCTTCCGCGACTAGAGGAGAATGCGTCAGATGCAAGGAATGGCGACGACGGCGTACATATTCGTACTCCTAGGAGCCATGACGACGCAGATGACACATTATACTCGGTCGCCCTTATTATCTTCTTGCCTTCGCAGGCTCAATATTAACCTTATACCCCTTGATAAAGTTCTTGTTCATCGCACCGATAACCTTTTCGGCTACATCCTCCGGTACCTCAACAAAGGTAAACTTATCATAGATATTAATCAGACCGATATCACGTGCCGGAATGTCTGCCTCAATAGCAATGGTGCTGACAATATCCTTAACCATAATCTTCTGGCTGCGGCCGATGTTGATGAACAGGCGTACCATGCCGGGACGGCCGCCGGTGTTGCGCAGATCCTTGGAGAGGATATCCTCCTGCGGAGCCTCCAGAGCCTTAATACCCTCCTGCATCAGCTTCAGAGCTGCGGCAGCAACCTCTTCGGCGCTGTAATCATCCAGCAGGCTTTCGGCAATAGGCATATAGTCATGGTATGCGTTCAGCTCCAGCACAGTCTGCATCTTGCTGATAATCTGGTCGCGCTGACGCTCGATAACGTTAGCAGCGGTCGGCAGCTGACGGCGTTGGATTTTAGTCTTGACGGTGCGCTCAATCAGCTTCAGCTGACGGAACTCACGCGGAGTGATGAAGGTCATAGCTACGCCGGTGTTGCCTGCACGACCGGTACGGCCGATGCGGTGAACGTAGCTTTCCGGATCCTGCGGAATATCAAAGTTGATAACGTGGGTAATGTTGTCAACGTCGATACCACGGGCAGCAACGTCGGTAGCAATCAGTACATCAACAGCGCCCTCGCGGAATTTCTTCATTACGCGGTCACGCTGGTTCTGGCTCAGGTCACCATGCAGGCCCTCAGCCATGTAGCCACGGCTGGAAAGTGCGATAGACAGGTCGTCAACACCCTTTTTTGTGCGGCAGAAGATAATCAGCTTGCCGTCGATTTCTGCGTCCAGCAGACGGCACAGGCCTTCAATCTTATCCTTGGTTTCGAAATAGTATTGCTCAATCAGAGGAACAGTCAGCTCTTCCTTGGAAATAGTTACATTCTTCGGCGCCTTCATGTACTTCTTAGTCAGGCTCAGAATCGGACGGGGCATAGTTGCGGAGAACAGCAGAGTCTGGCGTTCAACCGGCAGGCTGCGCATAATTTCTTCGATATCATCAACAAAGCCCATATCCAGCATTTCGTCAGCCTCGTCCAGTACGAGGAATTTGATATGGTCCAGATGGATAGTACCGCGGTTGATATGGTCAATCAGACGGCCCGGAGTACCGATAACAATCTGCACATTGTTGCGCAGCGCACGGATCTGGCGTTCAATCGGCTGGCCGCCGTAAACAGGCAGTGCACGCACGCGGCGGGTACGGCCGATTTTGCCTACCTCTTCCGCAACCTGAATAGCCAGCTCACGGGTCGGAGTCATAATCAGCGCCTGAATATGCTTGAAGTCGGTAATTGCCTGCACCAGAGGAATACCGAAAGCAGCGGTTTTGCCGGTACCGGTCTGTGCCTGGCCGATAACGTCGTTACCTTCGAGCACCAGGGGAATAGTAGCGGCCTGAATCGGAGAAGGCTCTTCGAAGCCCATGTCAGTCAGGGCGGTTACAATTTTTTTGTCCAGCTCTAAGCTGCCGAACATCTCTTTTTGAATGGTCATTAATGTTTATCCTCCATATTGTTTTTTTTCTTCTAATAATTTATCAATAGCCATGGAAATAGCTGTCTGAGCTATTCTCAGCTTATTTTCTGTTCTTGTAGACATAAAACGGTGCTCCTGACAATATACCACGTCGTCAGTGGCAACGGCAATATACACAAGGCCTACCGGCTTGCCCTCACTGGCTCCCGGTCCGGCGTTGCCCGTAATGCTCACACCATAATCACTGCCCAGCTGCTTGCGTACGCCCAGCGCCATTTCGCAGGCGGTTTCGCGGCTGACAGCGCCGTATTTGGCCAGCGTATCTGCCTGCACATTAAGCAGCTTCTGCTTGGCCATGTTAGTATAGCTGACGATGCTTCCCAGCAGATATTCGCTGCTGCCCGGCACATCCGTAACCAGACTGCTGGCAAGACCGCCGCTGCAGGATTCCGCAAAGGCAATAGTTTTGCCCTGCTTCAGCAGCTCCTGCCCTAAGCAGGCCGCCAGAGTGGCATCATCCACACCGTATATATAATTATCAACGCTCTTGCGTACCTTGGCTTCCATAGCGTCGAGCAGCTTAACTGCCTCTTTATCATTGGCAGCCTTCGCCGTAAGCCTGATGAGAATTTCACCGTAGCGGGCATAAAGCGCAATCGTCGGATTCGTCTGCGCCATAATCAGCTCATCGAGCTTGGATGCTACCATAGATTCGCCGATACCGCGCAGATGCATAGTGCGCGACATGATAATGCCGTGCTCGCTGAAGCGCTGCAGCATACGCGGCAGCAGCTGCTTTTCGCACACATCCGTAAGCTCGCTCGGAGGTCCTGGCAGCATAATGAAGATTTTATCCTTATATTCCAGCCACAGTCCGGGAGCGGTACCCACATCGTTCTGCAGTACCTCGGCCCCGATGGGAACATACGCCTGCTTTTCGTTATTTTGCGAAGGGCAAAGTCCCTTCTTGGCAAAATATGCATCTATGCGTCCCCACGTATCCAAATCGAGATAGCCTTCGGTATGACAAACCTCCATCACCATCTCCTTGGTAATATCACCGCGCGTCGGCCCCAGACCGCCGCTGGTAATGATGATATCGGCGCGCTGCATGGCCTGCTCCAGCACTGCGCGCATACGCTCCGGATTATCTCCGACCGTAGTGTGATATAAAACATCAAAGCCTATATTGTTCAGCTTGCGGGATAAATACTGCACATTGGTGTTTAAAATTTCACCCAGCAGCAGCTCCGTCCCGGTAGTAATGATTTCAACCTTCATCTGCTGTCACCCTCTCACCGGTTATTTTGACTCTTACAGCAACGCTCTTAAACCAGCTCTGCCACCATTTCATAGGTAAAGCCTTGCAGAATACGCACTCTTACCATCTGGCCTACCTCCAGCTCGGCGGCATTTTCGATAAAGATGTTGCCGTCGATATCAGGTGCCTCGTGATAGGAACGTCCTACCGCAAGAGCGGGGTTTTCTTCATCAAAGCCTTCGACGATAACGTCCAGCTCCTCATCCTCGCGCTCCTGATGGATTTCTTCGGAAATACCTGCCTGCAGCGCCATCAGCTCATGATAGCGGTTTTCCTTAACCTCAGGCTCAATCTGGTTTTCCATAGCGCCGGCCACAGTGCCCTCCTCTTGGGAATCACTGGAACACGCCTGCGTTTTCAAAGCGCTGCTTTTCAACAAAGTCCATCAGCTCCGCAAAATCCTCGTCGGTTTCACCGGGGAAGCCCACGATAAAGGTAGTGCGGATAGTAATTCCCGGAATACGCTCACGCAGCTTGGCCAAAAGCTCTTCTACCTGCGCGCGTGTATCGTAGCGGTTCATGCTGTCGAGCAGTCTGTCGCTGGCATGCTGCAGAGGAATATCAATATACTTGCACACCTTGTCGCATTCGGCGAAGGCTGCAATCAAATCGTCCGTAAAGTTGTTGGGATACAGGTACATAACGCGAATCCACTTAATGCCCTCCAGCTCGTTGAGGTCACGCAGCAGCTGCGGCAAAAGCAGCTTGCCAGTGAGGTCCTCGCCGTAGCGGGTGGTGTCCTGCGCAACTACAATCAGCTCCTTGACGCCGTGAGCAGCAAGGCTTCTTGCCTCTGCCATAACCTCATCATAAGGACGGCTGGTGTAGGGACCGCGCAGCTGCGGAATAATGCAGTAGGAGCAGCAGTTGTCGCAGCCCTCGGCAATTTTCAGATACGCCATGTAACCGGGAGTAGTCAGCATTCTGGGCGGAGCCTGCACATTTTTGCTTTCCAGCTTCTGCAGATGCTTTACGCGCTTGCCTGCCAGCACCTGGTCGATAACCCAGCCGATATCGGTGAAGCTGTCGGTGCCGACGATAGCGTCAACCTCCGGCATGCTTTCGAAAAGCTCGTCAGCATAACGCTGGCCGAGGCAGCCTGTCATAATCAGATACTTGCAGCTGCCCTCCTCCTTATATTGCGCCATTTGTAAAATTGTGCTGATGGATTCCTCCTTCGCACTTTCGATAAAACCGCAGGTATTAACAATAATCAGTTCGGCATCTGCGGGATCATTGGTAATCTCCAGCTGCTTATCCTTGATAATACCCAGCATAACTTCAGAATCTACCAGATTTTTGGGACAGCCGAGGCTGACCATACCTATTTTCATTCTTTACCTCCAAAACCTGCTGCCCTCACCCAAGCTGTCGGGACAGCAAGCAAGAGCATAAATCACTATAATCTAATCACTATTCACTGATGACTAATGACTAATGACTAATGACTAATCACTAATCACTATTTACTGAATCTTACCTTACTCAGCCACTTATTCGTCAGTCCGTCCTGCTTATCAGGCTCCAGATAGCTGCTGTTAAGCCAGATTTTATCTGCATCGGCAGCAGCCTCGTCAAAGCCACGCGGGAACAGGAAAAGATAGCCTGTGGCGTTTTCCTGCGCAATCGCCTGCACCTGCTCGCTTGTCAAAAGCCATTCCATAACCGCAAGGCCCTGCAAATCATCGGCAGTATTCTTAAAGAGGCCTACGCAGAACAGATTACCGGCGTGCCTTCCTTGGGATAGACAACATAAGCGGGAAATTTATTTTCCAGATATTTAAAAACGTAGCTTTGTCTGGTTATGGCCACATCCGCATCACCTACCGCCGCCATGCGCACAGGTGTAAAGGGAAATTTGGCATATTGCCCGATAAAGCGGTTGATACTGCCTAAATACTCCAGCGATTCATCCTCGCCGAAGCGGTCTGCCAGACCTGCCAGAAAGTTTTGCGTGCTGTTGCTGTCGGATAAATTTTCCAGAGCAATGCGCAGCTGCTCTTTTCCTGCCAAATCCTGCCAGCTGCAGATATTGGCCTGACCGACATTACGGGCGTACTGCTGGTTGACCAGAAAAACCTATCGGATCATAGAAAACACCGTACCAGTTCAAATCTGCGTCACGGAACTTCTGCGGCGTCTGTCGCCATCGGCAAAGGCCACAGGCTTCAGGCTTCCCTGACGCTTCAGGCCGGCAAGCGTGCGCTGCTCGGCCAGCACAACGTCCGGCAGCTCCCCGCCGGGCTTCAGCTCGTAAACAGCCTTCAGCTGCAGCTTAGCCTTATTATCCTTGTTAAAGGCATCCACCAGATTTTCAGTAAATTTATTATCAAGCTCGGAATACAGGATAATGGTTTTTGCCCCTGCGTTCTGTACAGGAGCAGGCTGCTCACCGCAGCCTCCCGTCAGTATTCCGGCCAATATCAGCACTAAAAAGATACAACGGAACATCTCATCCCTCCGTTACTATCTGCGGCGCTTATCCTCACGCCTTTTTCCACCGGTACTGCCTGAAGCGGTACTGCGCGTTGCATTACGCGCTCCACTGCCGGCAGCACTGCGGGTTGCATTACGCTTCGGTCCGCGAGATGCATCACGCTTTGCGCCACGCGCTCCGCCGCGCTGCTCCTGCTCCGTATGCAGCAGGCATTTAGGTCCGCTGCCCACAAGGTCCATACGGCCTGCCTTCTGCAGCGCCTCCAGCACCAGCTTGCGGTTACGCGGAGTACGGTACTGCATCAGCGCACGCTGCATTGCCTTATCATGCGGATTGCGGGCCACAAATACGGTTTCACCGCTTTCCGGGTCGACGCCAGAATAATACATCGCCGTCGCCGCACTGCCGGGAGTAGGAATGAAGTCCTGCACCTGCTCCGGATTGTGCTTGATATCACGCAAAAACTCTGCCAGCTCAATAGCATTGTTCAGCGTGCAGCCCGGATGGCTGGAAATAAAATACGGCACAAGATATTGCGGCAGGCCGATTTCTTTATTTTTTTGCGCATAAAGGCGCATAAACTTCAGATAAACATCCTTGCCGGGCTTGCCCATACGCGCCAGAACCTGCGGTGCGATATGCTCGGGCGCCACCTTCAGCAGACCGCTGATGTGATAGCGGCACAGCTCATCCAGGAAATCCTGCTTTTTATCCGCCAGCATATAATCATAACGGATACCGCTGCGGATAAACACCTTCTTGACGCCCGGTAAAGCGCGCAGCTTGCGCAAAAGCGCTATATAATCGCTGTGGTCAGCATCAATATTGGGGCACGGCTTGGGGAACAGGCACTGCCTGTCCTTGCACACGCCGTATTTCAGCTGCTTGGCACAGGAAGGATGGCGGAAGTTGGCCGTAGGGCCGCCGACGTCATGGATATAGCCCTTGAAGCCGTCCAGCTGTGTCAGAATCTTAGCTTCGCGCAGAATAGATTCATGGCTGCGAGCCTGAATGATACGTCCCTGATGCGCATGAATAGCGCAGAAGGAACAGCTGCCGAAGCAGCCTCTGCTGCTGACAAGGCTGAACTGAACCTCTTCGAGCGCCGCAACGCCTCCCTTGGCATCGTAGCTTGGATGCCACTTACGCATATAAGGCAAATCATAGATAGCGTCCATCTCCTCCATCGTCAGCGGGAAGATGTTCGGATTCTGCACGATATATTTCTTCTGTCCCTTCTGGACTACGATTTTGCCGTAGAACGGATCCTGCTCCTTGCTCTGCAGCTTGAAGGCTCTGGCAAATTCCTTGCGGTCGTCCTTGATAGCACTCCAGTCGGGAAGCTCCACATATTCCTCATCGGGCAGAGTGTCGGACATATAGGCCGTACCGCGGATATAATGCATATCCTCGGCGCTGGCACCGCCTGCCAGATAATCGGCAATTTCCATAATCTGCTTTTCGCCCATGCCGTAAACCAAAAGGTCCGCGCCGCTGGCCTCCAGAATAGAGGGCATCAGCTTGTTTTCCCAGTAATCGAAATGCACAAAACGGCGCAGGCTGGCTTCAATGCCGCCGATAACTACTGGCATATCAGGCCACAGCTTTTTGACGAGCTGCGCATAAACGGCCGTAGCATGGTCGGGACGCTGTCCCACCGCACCGCCTGCGGTATATTTGTCGACAGCACGCTCATTCTTGGCTGCCGTATAACGGCACAGCATGGAGTCAAGGTTGCCGCCGGAAATAAGCACGCCCAGTCGCGGCTTGCCCAGCTCTGCCAGATATTCTGCTTTATCCCAACGCGGCTGGCACAGCATAGCTACCTTGTAGCCCTGCGCCTCCAGTACACGGCAGATTACTGCCGGACCGAAGGAAGGGTGGTCTACATAAGCATCGCCGCTGATAAACAGAAAGTCAATCTGCTCCCAGCCACGCTCGGCTATTTCCTGAGCGGAAATCGGTAAAAACTGTTTCATTAAAAACTCCTGAACAAATTATTATTTCTTCTTATCGGCCTTCACTTCGCCGGCAGCCTGCGGCTGCTGCGGCTCAGCCGGCTTAACCTCAGCCTGCGGCTTCGGTTCCTCTGCCTTCGGCGCAGGTGCGGCTGCAGCGGGCTGCGGCGCTTCCTCTACTGCGGCAGCAGGTGCGACCTTGGCTTCGGGTTCGGACTGCGGTGCAGCCTCCTCTGCCTTAGCTGCGGCTGCAGGCTGTGCGGGAGCGTTGCGCAGATAGGTCTTGACGGCCACGCCATGCTCGCCCTTCAGGTCAACAGCCTCGCCGTTCACCTTGATGCGTACAACGCCGATATTGCCGTATTTGACAATCAGCTTATCCTTAGCCTCGAAATGCTTGCTTTCCTTAGCATGCAGAATGCCGGCAAAAAGCTCCTTGCCGTCGGCACTTGCCTCCAGCCAGCAGTCACCCTCGGCCTCCAGGTCAACGGTAACCTTGTCCAGCACTGCGGGTGCTTTAGCTTCAGGCTTAACCTGCTCGGTCTGCTTGGCCTCATCCTTAGGCATATTTTTAAAATAGTTAATCGTAGCGGGAATAGCAAAATAGCCTGCCGTGAGCACCGCTACCGCTGCTAAGCCTGCCAGGCACTGCTTCATCGGCAGCTTCGGCAAACCCGGCATTTCAAAGCGGCCTGTACCGCTGCCGATATCACGCTTATCCTTCAGCTGGATGTTGAGGCGGACCTTTTCCACCTCGCGGATACCTTGGCTGCGTACAGCCTCTGCCGCCATACCGGCAGCACTTGCTTTATATTCATTAACAAGCTCCGGACCGTTCAAGCCCAGATAATTACCGTAGTTGCGGATTATTCCCTTCAGGAAAACCTCGCCCGGAGTCTTGTCATATTCGTCATTTTCTACAGCCTGCAGATAACGGCTGCGGATACTGGTAGCCCTTTTTCGGCATCAGCAAGAGAAATACCCTTAGCTAATCTTGCTTCTTTCAAAATTGCGCCGACAGTCTTTTCCTTATCATCCATTTCGCCTGCACCTCCGCTTATTCACGGCGCAGGAAGCGTTCCTCTGCTTCCTTACGCGACATTATAACCTCTCGTGGCTTGCTGCCCACAGATTGACCGACAATGCCCAGCTCCTCCATGGTATCTACCAGACGCGCCGCACGCGTATAACCGATACGGAAACGTCGCTGCAGCATGGAGCTTGATGCCTGCCCCATATCCAGCACAAGGCTCAGGGCATCCTCAAAAAGCTCATCCTCTGCAGGCGCATTGGAGCCTGCATCCTCGGCATTATGGCCTTTATTATCACATTCCAGCTCCTGCTCTGTTACCTCTTCGCTGTAATTTACAGGAATGGACTGCTTGATAATGAAATCTACTATTTTATTCAGCTCATCATCGCTGACGAAGGCACCCTGCACACGCACGGGCTTGTTGTAGCCCATGGGGTAAAAGAGCATATCGCCCTTGCCCAGCAGCTTTTCGGCACCGCCCATATCAATAATGGTGCGCGAATCTGTCTGCGAGGATACGGCGAAAGCAATACGTGAAGGAATATTCGCCTTGACGATGCCTGTAATAACATCTACGGACGGACGCTGGGTTGCCAGAATCAGATGGATACCGGCAGCGCGGGCCTTCTGTGCCAAGCGCAGGATGGCATCCTCCACATCAACCTTGGCTACCATCATCAGGTCGGATAACTCGTCAATGATGATTACGATATAAGGCATCTTTTCTGCAGCCTGTGCGTTATAGGTTTTGATGTCACGCACACGGCTGTCGGCAAACGCCTTATAACGGCGCTCCATTTCCGCTACCGCCCAGTGCAGCGCGCTGGCTGCCTTTTTCGGCTCGGTGACAACAGGTGTCAGCAGATGCGGAATACCGTTGTAATTAGACAATTCTACGACCTTAGGGTCGACAAGAATCAGTTTAACCTCGTCCGGGGTAGCACGGTACAAAAGACCGGCGATAATCGTATTGATGCACACCGATTTACCGGAGCCTGTGGAGCCTGCTACCAGAAGGTGCGGCATTTTCGCAAGGTCGGCGGAAATAATATCACCGCTGATATCCTTGCCCAGACCGATGCACAGATGCTCCTTGGCATTGCGCACACTGCCTGCCTCCACAACCTCACGGAAGCACACGGGATCGTTCTTCGTGTTCGGCGCTTCGATGCCGATGGCGGATTTGCCGGGAATCGGCGCCTCGATACGCACACCGGGAGCAGCCAGACGCAGGGCAATATCATCCGCAAGGTTCACCACCGAGCTTACCTTGACGCCTGCCGCAGGCTCCAGCTCAAAGCGGGTAACCGACGGTCCGCGCGTTACGGCAACAACTCTGGCGCGCACCTTGAAATCTGCCAAAGTCTGCTCCAGCACCGCACATTGGTCCATGATGTCCTTTTGATAGGTGGACGGGTCGCTGGCCTTCGGCGTATCCAGAAGCTCCAGCGGGGGCAGCTGATAGCTGTTCGCGGGCTGCTCTTCAGGCTCAAATGCTGCTGCGGTCTGCGGAGCAGGTGCCGCTGCGGCAATTTTATCTGCGCTGTCAAAAATCGTTACGGCCGGCTTCTCCGGTTCGGGCTCCGCCTTGGCAGGCGCTGCAAACGCTACAGCCTCCTCGCGATAGGTATTGCGGATTACGGAAGCAGGACGCTCAGGTTCCGGCTCCGGCTCAGGTTCGGCAGCCGGCGGCTCGGCATCATCCAGAAAGCGGCTGTCCGGCTCGTAATCATCGTCATAATTGATAATCGGTCTTACAATGACCTCGGGTTTAGACTGCTCCCATTCGGGCAGCTGCACCGGGTCACGCTCTATTTCCTCTTTTAAAGGAGATTTTTCGTAAACGCTCTTGTTTTTCGTAAAGCCTAAAATGCTTCTGAAAGCACTTTTCTTCTGCACGCCCTCGTTGAAGGCATCAAACTCGGGGCTGGTATAGTTGCTGATAACATTATCCGCGGGAGCGGTATGCTGTTGAGGCGCGGCACTCTTGCGCTTGAACACGGTCCTAGGCGCAATCTCTGGACGCTTGCGCTCCTCCCTCACCTTGTCGTCGGGGCGCATCAGCGTAATCTCGTCGGAGGTCAGGTAATCCTGCCACAGCTCCCACCATTTGCGCAGCGGCAGCACCAGGCCAAGCAGCCACAGCCAGCCTAAAGCCAGAATGACGTAAACCGTCACATCACCGGCAAAGGAACGCAGCAGCTTCAGCAAAAGGCCGCCTATAAGACCGCCGCCATCCGCTATCAGCGAAGGCTCCAGCTCAGAGCCAACAGGCACAAAAACATGATGAGCTGTGCCTGTAAGGCACAGCGTCACCAAAGTAAAAATTAATGTTCTCTTGTTAAAAACACCAAATTGTCCTTTAAGCAAAGCAAAGGACGCAGCAAAAAAAGCCAAAGGCAGCAAAAAGATACCCTTACCCAGCAGATGCTGCTCCACCAGATAAGCATAATGCATTACGCCATCCTCAGCCGTCATAAGAAGAGCGGCTGCAAACAGCAGACCCATAAGCAGGCAGACAACGCCGACAGGGCGCGAGCAGCTTCTATTCTGTTGCTTCCTTCTTCTTTCCTTGCGCAAGATAAGACAACTCCTAAAATCGCAGCTGCCGGCAGTCATCCTTTATCAGCTGACTGCTGACAACCGCTCACCAAAAACTAATCACTAATAACTAATAACTAGTCACTGAAAACTATCAAATCTCCATGATAATCGGCAGAATCATCGGACGGCGACGGGTTCTTTCGAACAGGAAGCGTCCCAGAGAATCACGCACGGTAGACTTGATTGCCGACCATTCGGAAACATTGTTTTCCTCGCAGCGGTCCAGCGCAGCCTGCACCTTGTCGCGTGCTTCATCCATCAGGTCCTCGGCCTCGCGTACATAAACAAAGCCGCGGGAAACGATATCCGGACCGGAAACTACATGGCAGGATTCCTTGTCGATGGTTACAACAACAATCATGATACCGTCCTGAGAAAGCTGACGGCGGTCGCGCAGTACGATGTTGCCTACGTCGCCGACACCCAAGCCGTCAACCAGCACCTTGCCTGCAGGCACCTTGCCGTTAATGGTAATGCTGCTCTTGGTCAGCTCGATAACGCTGCCGTTTTCACCGATAACAATGTGGTCCGCCGGCATGCCAAGGGATTTTGCCAAGTTAGCATGCTTAACCAGGTGACGGTATTCACCATGCACAGGCATGAAGAAACGCGGACGCACCAGATTGTGCATCATCTTGATTTCCTCCTGGCTGGCGTGGCCGGAAACGTGGACGCCGTTGCTCTTTTCATAAATAACGTCCGCACCCAGCTTGTACAGATGGTCGATAGTACGGGAAACAAGCTTTTCGTTGCCAGGAATCGGTGTAGCAGAAATAATTACTGTATCACCGGGCATAATATCAACCTTTTTATGGTCATTCATAGCCATACGGGTGAGAGCGCTCATCGGCTCGCCCTGACTGCCGGTGGTGATAATAACAACCTTTTCCGGCGTGTAGTTATGAGTTTCGTCAATATCAATCAAAACGCCCTCGGGAACCTTTAAGTAACCAAGCTCCTTGGCGATATTTACAACATTTACCATGCTGCGGCCGATAACTGCTACCTTACGGTCATACTTCACAGCAGTATCAATAACCTGCTGGATACGATGTACGTTAGAGGAGAAGGTTGCTACTATAATACGGTGCTTAGCATAGCGGAACTCCTCGTCAAAGGTCTGGCCTACCATGCGCTCGCTGGGAGTGAAGCCCGGGCGCTCGGCGTTGGTGCTGTCTGCCAGCAGGCACAGTACACCGCGGTCGCCGTATTCGGCAAATTTATTGAATTCCATAACCTGTCCGTCAACAGGAGTGTGGTCGATTTTGAAGTCACCGGTGTGGATAATAACACCGATAGGCGTAGTAATCGCGATAGCAACAGCGTCGGGAATGCTGTGGTTTACGCGGATGAAATCAAGCTTAAAAGCACCGGCGTTAATCTTGTCACCGGGTTTTACTACGTGCAGGTTTTCGTTGCCTACACCGTTTTCCTTCAAGCGGCCTTGTAAAATACCCAGAGTAAGTGCGGTACCATAAACGGGACAATCAATTTGTTTCATAACATAGGGCAACGCACCGATATGGTCCTCGTGACCATGTGTCAGAAAGATACCCTTAATTTTATCTTTATTCTCAACCAAATATGTAATATCGGGAATAACCAAGTCAATGCCGAGCATATCGTCTTCAGGGAACATCAGGCCTGCATCAATCAGGATCATGTCGTCCCCGTAACGGAATACCGTCATATTTTTACCAATTTCGCCCAAACCACCCAGCGGGATAATCTGGACCTTATGTTGAAATTTACCCAAAAAAAATACACCTCCATTTTTTATTTTACATTCTTCCGTACAAATGTAGAAATTGAATTTGATACTGTGTCCGCACACATACTCTCTACTTTATTATACACTAAATATGGGCTATTGACAAATAGTGATACATATTTTTTGTGAAAAGTTTGTTGCCAAACGGATGATTTTGGGGCAGAGGTAAAGCGTATGCAAAAAAGGCTGAAGGCAAGGCGCTCCCCCATCCCCTCCCTTGACATTCCCCTGTATTTCAAGTACACTTAAACTAAGTTCTTGAAAACCGCAAGTAAGCTTATGCCTCCGGCTCATTTACCTGCGGACAATTAAATAAGCAGTATATCCTGCAGATGCACCTTTTCTGCAGAAGCTTAAGCAAGGCCATTTATTTTTATCTGGTACATTCTAAGAGTAGTACAAACTGACGATTTTTTATCGTCAGGGTACTGCTCTTTTTTGTTTTGCGCTGCTTATGTATTTTTTACTTTATCTGTGTTAAAATGAAAGGAGAAAAAATCCATGCAAGACCTGGCAACAAAATTTGCAAACCTGACAATTCAAAGCGACTTCATCTTCAAGAAGGTTATGTCGCGCAAGCGCATCTGCAAGCATCTGCTGGAGGAGCTGCTGCAGATAGAAATTGCGGATATCAACTATCTGGAGGCAGAAAAGACGCTTGAGCCTGAGTACACCAGCCGCGGCATCCGCCTGGATATCATTGTAGCGGATGATAAAAACACGCATTATAATCTGGAGATGCAGGTGAAAAACAATAAAAATCCCGATACGGACACCTACGTTCTTCCCAAGCGTTCCCGTTATTATCAGGCGCTGCTTGATATTGATTTGCTGCAGAAGGGACAGCCTTATGACCTGCTGCCACCGACATTTATCATTTTTATCTGCGTTTTTGATTTCTTTGAACAGGGTAATTATGTCTATACCTTTAAAAAGCGCTGTCTTGAAAATCTGGAGCTGGAGCTTCCCGATGAAGCGACTACTATGCTGTTGAATACTAAGGGTACGCATGGCGATATTTCTAAAGACATCAAGAGCTTTTATGATTATGTAAACAACCACATTGTAACTACTGATTTCACCAAGCAGATTGACGATGAAATCAGCTATCTCAAATTAGATACGAAAGTGAGGCGAGAATTTATGCTTATGGAAGCACGTTTATTAGATGAAAGGCGTGAAGGCATTGCCGAAGGTAAGGAAATAGGACTTGCTGAGGGTGAAGCTAAGAAAAACTCGCTACTGCTAAGCGTCTTTTCAGCATGGGACTTTCTGTGCAGGATATCGCCAAGGCTACTTCTCTCCCGATTGAGCAAGTCGAAGCATTGCAAACTGAGCAAGCCTGATACGCACACACAACATTAAAGCAAAAGGCGTTCTACCGCAGTTGGGTAGAACGCCTTTAGTGTTGTTATGCTCTTATGCTGTCAGCTTGGACGCCAGCTCACGCACCTCTGCTTCCGAAAGTTTGGAGTGGCGCACGGTGAATTCGATGCTCATGCCATCTGCAAGGAGGCCTTTAGCAAGCTCGACTTTGTTTGCTTGTGCTTCTTTAGCAGCTTTTTCTGCTGCTTTCATAGCAGCTTCTTTTTCTCTCTTTGCAAGTAATTTTTCAAATACATCGCCCATATTCGTCAACCCCTTTTCTGTTTCCTTAAAATATCTTGCCTTTTCTGCTAATCCCGGATAATACATATCGTCTGGATTACTACAGTTGAAATCATGCATCAGACGTCCGAGTGGTGTGTTATCCTTAATTTTATTATTTACATAGATTATGTGCGAACCATCAGCAAAAGCTGCATTGTTTTCTTCTATTTTTCTACTGATGTGATATATCGGCAACCCGCCCTTCAGCACGTCATACTGCGTGATAAAGATAACGTAATTATCCGGCAGCTTTTGGTATAATTCGCCCTTCGGCAGGCTGTGAGTATCCAGCAGACTCAGATGATAGCGTGCTCTGCGTGCTGCAGCGCCACTACTGCGGTTCTGTACTTCTACATTGAAAAGCCTGCCGTTTTCTTCCTGCGCCAGAATGTCCAGATGCAGGTCATGTCCTAACAGGTTTTTCAGCTTCTGCTGCGTTACTGCTTTTATTACCTTTATCTTATCATTATTTAAGATAATTCGCAACAACAACGCTGTACGCTCCGTATCATTTTCAAAGACCTTGTTCATGAAAATGTCATCCATTAAAGTTAATTTGGCAATAGATTCTCTGGTATCTTCTCTCAGATTTACCATTCGTTCAACTCCCTTCAAAAAAAGCACCTTATGTACTACTCAATAATACATAAGGCGTTCGTGACGCTGCAGTGGCCGTGCTCCGGTCAGGTATGCAAAATCTTATGGGTTTATATTATCAGATAATTGCGATAATGTCAAGAATAGTGTGAAAATTCTTTAATTGTGTTTGAAAAGCAAAAAGGCGTTCTACCGCAGTTGGGCAGAACGCCTTTAGTCTTTTATGTTCGCCGTACAAGCGCCACTTCTTCTTCTCGCGTCAATGCAGCGCTGCACCTTCTGCCACACAGCCGGCAAGGTGCTTTTTTATTTCCGTTTCCCAGAAGCGCAGCACAATCCAGCCGTTGTCGCGCAGTTCGATGGTGTTTTCAAGGTCACGCTCCACATTACGCTTGATTTTTTCGTGCCAATATTTTACGTTGGTCGCAACGTCATAGCGTTCCAAACTCTTTCCGTGCCAGAACTCGCCGTCACAGAATACTGCGATTTTGTACTTGGTAATGACAATATCCGGGTGGCAACTGCACACCTTGTAATTCTTGCGGTAGCGGATGCCCTCATGCCACAGGGCCTTGCGCAGGAGGATTTCTATTTTGGTGTCCCTGCTGCGGATGGCCTGCATGTTTTTATGGCGTTGTTCCTTGGTCAGCTTGTCCATGATCGTTGCAATGCTCCTCGATGATTTCTGCCAGCTGCTGAATATCGGTTTCCGAACGCTTTTCGGCAATCTGCATCAGGTGCTTAACGTCCAGCAGAACGCCCTGAATATGCTCGTACTCCTTGCCTCTGCCCTCGCCGGCATCCTTCCACAGCGCCACAGCCTCGCCTGCATAATGCAGCGTGCCTGCGTTTTCTTCCGCCCAATGGTTTTTGTCAAACGGCATAAGAAATGCGTTGTAGATAACGCTGTCCGGATTTTTGAGGTCCGCCTGCGCATCAATATATTCGCCGTAGGTTATCTGCTTGTTGATTGAAGCTGATTCCGGCAAATCAAAAGGGTTCTTCGTCGCACCGTATTTATAATACTTCGCATCAAGCACATAGATATTATTGTTGTACAGCATAATAGCATCAGGCTCCAGCTTAGAGTTATCGTACTCCTTACCGCTGCGCGCCAGCTTCCACTTCGTTTTCGGGAAATAGCGCTGCTTGTCGCTGATGCCGAAAGCTGCGTCAATCATCTTTTCCCAGACATACTCAACCTGTTCGTGCCAAAGGTAAAGCTCGTTTCCCTCATGCCCTCGTCAGGCTCGTTGTTGATGATTTTCAGCATATTGGCAAAAAGCATCTTGTTGGCATCGTTAAAGGTACGGCACAGCTTTTCCTGCAGCGCAGTGCTGAACCATTGGCGGTGGAACGGGATTTGCGGCTCGGGCGGTTCGTAATCCGTGAACAGCCAGCCGAAGCGGATAAAGCTGATATAGACGCAATATTGATGTATCAGGGTTATCAGGTCATTTTCGTTGATAACGTTCTTCTTCGTGATAAAGTCCAGATAATAGATATCCGCTTCCTGAATAACAGGCTTTTTCTGCTTAATCGTGCGGTTCCAGTGGATTTTACCGCGCTTGGATGAAGCGTATTCCACAATGCCTTCCTTGTAGTAGCCTCGGGTGACAAAGTCCATAATGATGTAGATATAGGCATACATCGGCGTTTCCGTCGCTGCATCCTTTTCGCGCTTAAAGCCGCTTTTGCTTTCCGTATGGCTGCTGTAAAGCGCCAGCGTGTGGAACAGCAGCAGCAAATCCTCGCGCAGCAGCTTGTCATCATCCTCGGACGCTATGGCGTACCCCAGCGGAAAGGAAACCGTGTAGTTTTTGCCGTCAAATTCCAGGCCGACAAAGGTATCGGTTTTTCTGTTGGTGTTGATATGGCATCTGTCCTTGAGCAAGGTGCTCACTCCTCGCCTGCCGGTGCTTGAGCCGGATTATCTTCTGCAGCGCTCTCCGCTGCTTCTTCCTCGGAGGTCTTTGCTTCCGCAGTTTGAGCCTGCTCTGCTGCCATTTCGGCCATCTTCTTCTGCATCTCGTTGTAAACCTCGGGCACCAGTACCTTTTTCAGCGGATCTTCTGCACTTTGCTTTTCAATCTTAGCCTTTGCAGCATCCTCATAGGCTTCGATTACAGCGGAAAGACCTTGGCTGCAGTCATTGAGAGTTCCTTTCTGCCCAGCTTAAAGCATCGTCCACAGGTATTTGAGCACCTTTTCCGCAAAGCGCTCTGCATCGTCCAGATCGTTGTCCGTGGCGAAATATACGCCAAGGCTTTTATCTTCTGTACCACCAAAGCCAAGGTTGGCGGTGTGCATTTTTTTGTTGACGGTTTGGGCGAATGCACCCCAGCTGATTTCGCTGTTAGGGAGATGTTTGGCTACATGGTTTATGGTTTTTTCGTCCAAGGATTCGCCTGTAAACCTGTTGGGGATGTGCTTCATCTGCCAGCGGCGTTGGAAGGCTGTGTCCATGGTGAATACGTTTTGGTCGGAGGTGTTCATGGTGGCGACGATGGTGAGGTTAGGGGGAAGTTTGATGGGACAAAGTTTGTCTTTATACACTTCATTAGCAATATCGCTGTTATATATAGCGTATTTACTACTGCCATCGTCATTTCTGTCAAGTAATTGGAAGATTTCCCCGAAGATTGCCGGTGCGTTGCCACGATTCAATTCCTCAATAATAAGCAGGCATTTTTCTTTATGATTTGCATAAGCAACATCTAAAATGCGTGTAAAAGGACCGGGAACAAAATCATACTGAAGTTTTTCCTCTTTTTCTCCCTGTGCGTTTGGTACTTCTTTGAGAACTGGCATCAGTTGGCCAACAAAGTCGGAATAAGTGTAATCCGGATGAAAGACAACACGCACTTTACATTGATTGTTAGTTACTTGGCTTTCGTACCTTTGCTCTACCGAATAGCTTTTGCCACAACCGGGAACGCCGTAAAACAGAACATTTTCCGCAAAAATGTAAAATCACCCGCCATTTGTGTTTTAATCAGATTAGAGTTTAAATTTCTGCATAAAGCTGCTTCATCCGTTTCGCCATGATTAACCATTACAGAAAGTAATTTTTCGGTAGGTCCGTAAACCTTATTCATAAAGGTTGTTGAGAAAATCTTCTCTAAACTATCTTTAATTTCCGGGAATCTGTCCAAAGCGCATCTTGTAACGGCAACAGCTTCATTATAGGTTATTGAACCGACAGCTTGCGTCGGATCTCTTTTAAGTTCCGGACCAATGAAGGTAACATTCCACGCGCTCTTATAATCAAGAAAATCATTTCTCGTCATAGCTTCCGGCAAAACTACATCCAGCTTTAAATCAATTTTAAAATATTTTTCTTCGCTTCTGTAACCATGTCCGTAGGGCGCTTTAACTACATGAGCAATAGCCCTAAAACCCGGTTCCCAATCGACTTCGGAATTTCCCCTATCGCCACCAAGCGTTAAAAAGACTGTGTTATTCAAAGTAAGTTTATCTGCTAAGGTGTAGATATCGCTTATAGTTATTACAGGCTCACGGCTAAGCACTGCATGAGCAACATCAGGTTGAATACATTTCAAAGAAACAAGATTATCATAGTTCTTATTGCAGTTACGCTCATACATAGCAATAATTTTATCAACAGCCGTTTTTCAGCACATCGACATCATAGTCTTTGTACTTTTCATAGACAGCTTTATAAGCAATACCTATGCCATCTACGCTTTCGCGTTCCCAACCTTTTCTTCCGTTGGAATCAAAAAAATAGTCATAAGCATCTCTGTAATTTCTATATGTGTAAAATGTTTTGCCAAAGAAAGATTCTAAAACAGCAAAATCATCTTTCATCTTTTTGCTTCTGGGGTCAGAACTAGGTAATTTCGCATAATACATGCAAACTAAGGCTTGATGTTCTTCTGCGCTGAGGTTTTCAATTAAAATGTCATCCATCATATTCACCATTTCATAAAAGACTATTTATCTAAATCTGTGCTTTGATTAGCCTCTACAAAAGGATAGTCAATATTTGCAAACGTTTTGAGAATTGCTTCAAAAATAATTTGCGCACCACGGCAAGGAACTGCCATGCCGATTTGTCTGCGTACAGATTCTTTCGGACCTTGGAACTCATAATTGTCAGGGAAAGTTTGCAATCTTGCACGTTCTCTGTTGGTAAGCGCTCTGTTCTCCGAATAGTGATAGATATGAGTACCGCCACCGCCGGAGCCTGTAACAGTATAGGCAGGTTTTGACGGATCTAAGCGCTTGTAAATTTGGCTGATTTTAGCACCTTTTACTTTCAATTTAAGCTCTTCCGGCAAATCTGCTGTAAAAGCATTTTCGCCAGGTTTAATATAGCTCAATCTTTCAACAACTTTGGCTGATTGTTTTGTAAGCTCGTTATTGCAAGCATCTTCCGGAATTGGCGGGCATTCCAAGGCAGTCTTGCAAGTGTTATCAATATTTTCGTAGGGTTGCGGAGAAGGAACTTTGAACTCATAAGGCAAATCTTCTCGGATGCCTACGATAATCATTCTATGTCTTGCTTGCGGTACGCCGTAATCTTCAAATTTGTACAAATGCGGATAAATCTTATATCCCGCATCTTTCATATCTTGAAGAATCTTTTTGAATGCCTTGCCTTCATTGGCGCTTCTTAAACCACCAACATTTTCGGCAAGAAACCACTGAGGCTGATGAATCTTTAAAATTTTGATACCGTATGAATAGAGCGGTCCGAAGGTACCGTCAAAACCTTTTTGTTCGCCAACAACAGAAAAGTCATTGCAGGGGAAACCGAAAGCAAGTGCATCAATCGGGGTTGTTGCATCTAAATCAAGTTTTCTTACGTCCCCACACATAACGCTGTCAGGCGCATCAGGGCAAATGTTGTGAATATAAGTATCACAGGTAGACCTATCATAATCGTTTGCCCATGCATGTACAATTTTAAAATCAGCGTTTCCGATATCGGCGTGTGTCGCGCCATATGCAAGTCCTCCCGGACCGCAGAACAATTCACCTAAGCGAAAAATCATAAATTTATACGCATAATGCTGCAAGCAACACTATGCTACCTCCCTTGCTAGTAGCAAAGAATTCTCAAGCAAGGAATCTGTTTTAAGGCAAAACAAAAACCCCCAAGGCTGAGAAAATTTGCATCAAATTTCCCCAGCCCCGGAGGTTGGAAGGTTCTTGGAACTACCACCCGAATTTTGTCCCCGGGGGGGAGTTACATGTCTATTATACAATTTTTGTCAAAAAAAAGAAACAAATTTTTTGTTATAAAGCAAAATTCGCACGTTCTACGTAGGCATCACCCTTTCATTTACGCCTAATAAAATTCATTTTATTATTTTTTATTATCCCTCAACACTTTATCCGCAACCCTCTTGCGCACATGCGGAAACTCCTCTCCCATCAGCTCCATATTCTTCTCCACAATCCTCCAAAAATCCGGCATCTCCTCACCAAGCGCCATCACCAGCTGCCTCAGCACATACACATTCACGTTCACCTGCCCCCTTTCAATCCTGCGCAGCGAACGCTCCGACACTCCCGACAGCAACGCCAGCTCTTTCTGATTAATATTCTTGTCAAGCTGCAGAGATTTAATGCACTCACCAATCACGTTGGCCAATAAAATACGTTCATTGTCTTTATCCATGTAATCGCCTCCATATGGGAATAGCGTATTACATAAATTTATTTTGACGGCTAAAACGGACACATCTGTCCTCTTTTATAATCTTTACAATTTTCTGTGCTATAATAACCCCATCAAGACTTGATGCAGTACAGCACAGAATTCTGTCATATGCGGCATTGCAACCGCCTCAGAAAGGAACTGGACAACATAACAACAAAAAACTGCCCTAAGCAGGAAAATACCGAACAGGTAATCTGCTGCGTGCCGGAAGGCACCGAACCGCAGGACTGCACGGAGGAAAAAACAACCTTCACTCTCACAGAATTTAAAGAGCTGGTGCACAGCGCCCAAAAGGGTGACCGCGAGGCCATCAATGTATTATGCACAGCCTTTAAGCCCTTAATATACAAGGAGGCCTATCGCTACGAAGTGCGTGAAGCCTTGGGCGAGGATGCCGTCAATACTGCCTGGTTAATCTTTTTAGAGCAAATCAAGAAGTATGACGGACGCGACTTCGGGCATCTGCCGGGACTTTTGCAGTACCATGTCCATTACGGACTGCTGCATAAGTTTACGCGCGGGAAATCTGTCAAGGATTGTTATTATCTGGACGCAGAGGAAGAAGGCGAAGAAACACAGATTGCCGACAAGGATAACGTTTTTGAACGAACTGAGGTTAACCAGCTTTTTTCGGCAGCAAGGCTGAGCAAAGAACAGACTGATGCTGTTAATGAGCTTGTTCTGAATGAACTTGATCACAGGCTATTCTGTAAAAAATATGCCTGCAGCAGCAAAACTGCTTTTAAGCATCGTGCTAATGGTTTGAAAAAGTTAAAATCACTCCTTGCTTAAATCACAAGCGTTCTGCCCTACTATGGGCGGGACGCTTTTTGTTACGCTCTACTTCTACCGTACTTTACGTCTATCCTCTAGGTAGAACTCTAAAGAACAAGGTTACTACTAGCTTACGCTAGTAGTTTTTATCACAGCCAAAAGAAATAAAGACAGAAAGAAAAAATTATAAAAAAGAAAG
>ENA-OQDC01000582-OQDC01000582.1-human-gut-metagenome-genome-assembly--contig:-NODE-582-length-24563-cov-2.586430_pt1 | contig 24563 bp, 27 predicted proteins | sample MGYA00242770_ERZ504601 | MGnify/ENA primary metagenome ERZ504601 (study PRJEB26092, sample SAMD00036305) | human gut metagenome | host: Homo sapiens | study: EMG produced TPA metagenomics assembly of...
GACGAAGTGACAGAAAGAGCTACACAAGAGAAGGATTCATTGAAATGCTGAAATACTATCCATTGGCATTGCCAAAGATATATGTCAGCCTGTTTTGATACTGTAAATATTATTATGAAGAGCCGTATGCGGGAAAGCCGCACGTACGGTTCTGTGAGGGGCTTACATTGTGAGGTGTGAGTCTACTCGACTATCAAGCTGTTAATTTTGAAAATTTCTTTGAAAAACTATTGACTCCTACGCAACGTAATAGTTTACGATATGTTTATCGAGAGGAGGAAATGACAATAATGACAGTGAATGAGGTAAGTAAATTAACAGGAGTGAGTATACGCACTCTGCAGTATTATGATACCATTGGTCTCTTAAAACCTATTGAATATACAGAGTCAGGTTATAGGTTGTATGACGATACATCCTTGGAAAGGCTGCAACAAATTTTACTGTTTAAAGAATTGGAATTTCCGCTTAAGGAGATTAAAAAGATAATTGATGCCCCTAACTTTGACAGAAACAAAGCATTAGAGCAGCAGATTGAATTGCTAACTATGAAAAAAGAGCATCTTGAAAATCTTATTAGTTTCGCTCGAGGAATAAAAGGAATAGGAGTGAAATATATGGATTTTAAAGTATTTGATACAACAAAGATTGATGAGTATTCTAAACGAGCAAAAGAACAATGGGGACAAACCTCTGAGTATAAGGAGTTTGAAGAGAAAACAAAGAACTGGACGAAAGACGATGAAGCTACTGTTGCAAATGATTTTATGCAATTATTTGTTGAATTCGGACAAATGAAAGAAATGAACCCAGAAGATGAACAGGTGCAGTTGCAGGTAAGGAAACTTCAGGATTACATTACAAATCACTTTTATACATGTTCTGATAAGATTTTATGCGGTCTTGGAAGAATGTATGCCGGTGGAGGAGAACTTACGGAAAATATTGATAATGTTGGAGGAGTTGGCACAGCAGAGTTTGCAAGTAAAGCTATTAATATATTTTATATGAGCGGAAGGTAAATTCCAGTTTGGAGAATTGAGAAAATCGGGATTTGATAAGGAGCGAAAAGAAAAATGTGTGAAGAATGTTACTCTGATGAAAATAGAATAACACCATTACTAAATCCCTTGGACTGCTTAGAAAATCACACTCAATATATTTGTGGAACTTGTGGACGTTGCATTTGTATTGAACATGACCCAAACAGAGGATTACAAAGATGGAATTTTCCTTTTAAGTCATTGGAAATTGCAAAATATTATTTACGAACAGCCGATTATACAACGAAAGGTTCGTGTGGTATTTATGAGATAGAGAACAGTAAAGGCAGAGTATCTTATAAAATATTCGCCGGGAATGAGGATTTACATCTATTCTTGAAAAAGAATAAAGACAAGAAATGCAAACAAATGACACCTGTGTTTAATGTTGGAGAGTATAAAGAATATCCACATGCAGAAATACGAAAATTGACTTCTGATGAAATAAAACAATATATGAGTGAACGTTAAATTCCAGTTTATAGAACTAAGAAAATTAGAATTGATGGAGGGATATATTATGATAGGCTTTAGTATAATGATGTGGTTCTGTTCTGCTCTTCTCATATTTGTTAGTTTTTCTTTATTAAAAGGAAATTATTCTTCTGTTCATGGCAAAGTATTTGAAACCACAAACGACAGAAAAGGATATGCAAAAGCATTAGGAAAGCCTGTTTTATTGATAGGAATACATAAAGGAGCCAAACCATGCAAATTCATCAACAAATCATTGACCAAATAGCGTACATTACCATTGTAATGTTTTCCCAATATATACCCCAAAGCAACTCCATCCTGTCCCCCCAGCGGGTGATTGCTGACAAAAGTGCATTTACCGTTTTCAGGCAAGTTTTCCAAACCTTTTATCTCCACTTTTGCATCCAGGAACTCCATACAAGCTTCCAGAAAGTCAACTCCGACTTTATTTTTGGAGTCTTTTAAAAAGACATTCAGTTCATCCTGATGCACGATATGCTTCAGGTACGAAACGACAAAACGGGGAATATATTTATATTTTTTCCCGGCTTTCGTTTTCAATATCTTTTCTATGTCGATTAAAATATAGAGTCGTCAGTCATTTTTGCAAACGTTCTTTTCCATGCAAAAGTAACATTATACCTTTTTTATATTGGCAATTTATGACAGAAAAAACTCTTAATCTCTAAAGAAATTAAGAGTTTTGTGTATGAACTATACAAATTCTTTCATTTTTGCGCAAAACTAAAAACGAATGTGCAATAGTTTGGTTTCGCTTTTTCAACCTCCGAGAAGCTGCCCTTTCCATTAGTTTTTTATCATAAAATTATTAATTTTAAACCTCCTGTTTACCAAGCTACTAGCTACATTAACAGCCTGTTGAAAACTTCTCGAAATATTTTCTTAAAATATTGTGGGGAATTGTGGGGAATTGTGTAATTTTACACCTTGAACAATATAATAAGGTGTAAACATGCGATTTCTTGGGAATTCTGAAGCAAAGACGGATGCAAAAGGCAGAGTGTTCCTGCCTGCCGTATTCAGGAAGCAGCTACAAGCTGCCTCCCAGGAGTGCCTGATTTTACGCAAAGACACCTACCAAGACTGCCTGGTACTTTACCCTGAAAATGTGTGGAACGAACAAATGAACGAACTACGTTGCAAACTCAATCGCTGGAATTCCAGACACCAAATGATTTTCCGTCAGTTCGTTTCGGATGTAGAAGTTATCACATTGGATGGAAACGGGCGCTTTCTGATTCCAAAACGATATTTGAAATTAGCTAAAATACAGCAAGATGTACGTTTTATCGGATTGGACGACACTATAGAAATCTGGTCTAAAGAAATAGCAGACAAACCCTTCATCACACCGGAGGACTTTGGAAAAGAATTGGAAGAAATTATGGGAACTAATAACAACGTAGAAATAGAATGAGTGAAGCAAAACAGATATATCATGTACCGGTATTATTAAACGAGAGCGTAGACGGAATGAACATCCAACCCGGAGGTATTTATGTAGATGCCACTTTCGGCGGCGGAGGACATTCCAAGGAAATTCTAAGCCGGCTGGGTAGCACCGCGCATCTATATAGTTTTGACCAAGATGAAGATGCCGAGAAGAATATTGTAAGCGACAGCCGCTTCACTTTTGTGCGTAGTAACTTCCGCTACCTTCCCAACTTCCTACGTTATTATGGCGTGGAAGGGGTGGATGCCATTTTGGCCGATCTGGGCGTTTCCTCACATCACTTTGACGACTCCGAACGTGGATTCTCATTCCGCTTCGAGGGCAAATTAGACATGCGGATGAACAAACGCGCAGGTATGACAGCTGCTGATGTAGTGAACACCTATGACGAAGAACGTTTGGCTAATATTTTCTATTTATATGGTGAATTGAAGAACAGCCGCAAACTGGCATCAGCCATCGTTAAAGCACGAGGTGTAAAACAAATTGTCACCATCGGTGATTTCCTCGAAGTCATCAAACCGCTTTTCGGGCGGGAACGTGAAAAGAAAGAGCTCGCAAAGGTGTTCCAAGCTTTACGCATAGAGGTAAATCAGGAAATGGAAGCATTGAAAGAAATGCTTTATGCAGCAACCAAGGCACTGAAACCGGGAGGCAGACTGGTAGTAATCACCTATCACTCTTTAGAAGACCGCATGGTAAAGAATATCATGAAAACCGGAAACATAGAAGGCAAGGCCGAACAAGATTTCTTTGGTAATGTACAGACACCTTTCAAACTAGTCAACAACAAAGTTATTGTTGCCGGCAACGAAGAAGTGACACGCAATCCGCGCTCCCGAAGCGCCAAGTTGAGAATTGCAGAAAAGAGATAACGAGATGGAAGAAGAACTGAAACAAAATACACAACAACCCAAAGACGGACAATCTGCTTCGCCCAAGCATATGTCTATCCGCAGCATATTTAGGAGGAAGATATCCTTGCGAACGACTTTTTCAAAAGACAGACCCGTTTGCTGATTCTCATCATGATACCTGACTGTACTATACATAGACAACCGTTATAGCAGCCAACAGGAAACTCATTGAAATTGACAAGTTGAAAAAAGATTTGATCGATATCAAATACGATGCATTGACACGCTCTTCCGAACTGATGGAAAAGAGCCGCCAGTCACGTATTGAAGAACTATATTTCGACGGAAGACAGCCCCTTGCAAACGGCTACCAACCGTCCTTATTTAATAAAGAAAGACTAAGCCCATGATGCCCAACCAAAAAAACATAATGCTCCGCTTCTCCTTCATCATCCTGGTCATGGTGTTGATAGGCATTGCCATTATCTGCAAAGCCGGCGTCATCATGTTTGCCGAGCGTCAATACTGGAAAGACGTAGCCGACCGTTTTGTAAAAGAAAACGTCACCGTACGTTCTACCCGTGGCAACATCATCTCATCCGACGGCCAGCTGATGGCAAGCAGCCTTCCCGAATATAAGATTTACATGGACTTCATGATAAATAAAAGGAAGGGCGAAAACCGAAGAAGAGGAAAAGAAACGGCTGAAGCTACAACATATCAAAGACTCAGTTCTTTATGCAAACCTTGACACAATCTGCAAAGGGTTACATGAAATATTCCCTGATAAAAGTGCCGCCTTTTTCAAACAGCACATCAAAAACGGAAGAAAAAAAAGAGAGCCGCAGTTGGATTGCTCTACCCCAAACGCATTTCTTATATACAATATAAAGAAGCAAAACGTCTGCCCGTATTTAACCTGAACAAATACAAAGGCGGATTCCATGAACAGGCATTTCAATCAACGGAAAAAGCCTTTTGGCTCACTGGCAATGCGTACATTAGGAGATATGTATCCAGATATAGAACAAGGTGCAAAGAACGGGTTGGAACTTTCATACGATTCCATATTAAAAGGCAGAAACGGTATCACTCACCGTCAAAAGGTAATGAACAAATACCTGAACATTGTAGATATTCCTCCTGTAGATGGCTGTGATATCATTACGACCATTGATGTAGGTATGCAAGACATCGCAGAAAAAGCATTGGTGGATGAATTGAAAGAAATCAACGCTACTGTAGGCGTTGCCATTCTGATGGAAGTGCAGACGGGAGACATCAAAGCTATCGTCAACATGACCAAATGCAATGACGGCATTTACAGAGAAATACGCAATAACGCCATCTCAGACATGATGGAGCCAGGCTCTACTTTCAAAACCGCATCCATACTGGTAGCGCTGGACGACGGAGTCATCACTCCGGAAACGGTGGTGGAAACCGGTAACGGGGTCTATATGATGCACGGCCGCTATATGAAAGATCATAACTGGCATCGTGGAGGCTACGGCACTATCAACACAACAAAATCATTGATGGTGTCCTCAAACATCGGTGTATCACGGTTGATCGATGATCATTATCATGATAATCCGGAAAAGTTTGTACGCGGACTGCATCGAGTAGGCATTGCCACTCCGTTAGATCTTGATATTCCCGGTGCCGGCAAGCCGAACATCCGCATCCCCAACAAAGACTTGAGCAATTGGTCACGTACTGCACTGGCATGGATGTCTATTGGCTATGAAACCCAAATTCCCCCCATCAATACACTGGCATTTTATAATGCTATAGCCAATAACGGAGTAATGGTCAAGCCCCGTTTTGTGAAATCAATAGTCAAAGACGGGCAGGTAGTGGAAGATATTGCTCCTGAAATACTCAACCCGGCCATCGCTTCCCCCAAGGCTATCAGCGAGATACAAACGATTTTGGAAAAAGTCGTCAGCGAAGGACTGGGAAAGAAAGCAGGATCCAAGCAATTCCATGTATCCGGGAAAACCGGTACTGCACAGGTTTCACAAGGGAAAGCCGGGTACACGAATGGCACACGCCGTTATTTGGTAAGTTTCTGTGGATATTTTCCTTCAGAAGCGCCTAAATACAGTTGCATTGTAGCCATCCAGAAACCTGGACTCCCCGCCTCGGGTGGTCTGATGGCCGGCAGCGTGTTCAGTAAAATTGCCGAACGCGTATTTGCCAAACATCTGGCACAAGATTTGAAAGAGGCAAAAGACTCAACTTCTATCCTTATTCCGGATGTGAAAAACGGGGATATAAGTGCGGCACATTATGTACTGAACCGGATAAATGTAAATTCATCCGGAGTTTCGGAACAATCAACCGAAGGCAAACCGGTATGGGGAAATGTGACTAGTAATCCGGACAATGTATTATTCAACAAAAAAGACATTAACAATAAACTTGTACCAAGTGTTATTGGTATGGGCGCAAAGGATGCTGTCTATCTGCTTGAAAGCATGGGATTGAAAGCCCGCATTACCGGCATCGGTAAAGTGAAGTCACAAAGTATCCCGGCCGGCAACACTTTGCGCAAAGGACAAACCATACAATTACGATTAAATTAACAGTGTAACAGGAAGAATATGAAACTGGAAAAGATTATTAAAGGAATAACAGTCAATGAAATCATAGGTGATGCATCCCAAGAAATTTCGGGAATAAACATGGACTCGCGCCTGATAGAGCCCGGTCATATTTTCGTTGCTGTAAAAGGAACGCAGACTGACGGACACACTTATATCCAAAAAGCAATAGAAAAAGGAGCCCGTACAGTGGTATGTGAGAATCTTCCTGAGACATTGATTGAGAATGTTACCTACATCAAAGTGAACGATACGGAAGACGTTGTCGGGAAACTGGCAACTACGTTTTACGGAGACCCCACCTCGAAATTGGAACTGGTCGGTGTTACAGGCACCAACGGAAAAACGACTATTGCCACCTTATTATATAATATGTTCCGTAAATTCGGATATAAGACAGGACTCATTTCCACTGTATGCAATTATATAGATGAGGAAGCCATTCCAACTGACCATACCACCCCTGACCCTATTACACTAAACAAACTGCTGGGGCGCATGGCAGATGAAGGATGCAAATATGCCTTTATGGAAGTAAGCTCACATTCTGTAGCACAAAAACGGATCGGTGGTTTAAAATTCGCAGGCGGTATATTTACCAACCTTACCCGTGACCATCTGGACTACCATAAAACTGTAGAGAACTATCTGAAAGCCAAAAAAGCATTCTTTGACGGTCTGCCTAAAACAGCCTTTGCCTTAACCAATCTGGATGACAAAAACGGATTGGTCATGACTCAAAATACCAAAGCAAAGGTACACACCTATTCGCTGCGCAGCTTGAGTGATTTTAAAGGAAAAGTGCTGGAAGATGGATTCGAAGGAATGCTGCTTGATATAAATAATGTGGAAGTCAATGTACAGTTCATCGGACGTTTCAATGCTTCCAACCTGCTGGCAGTCTATGGAGCAGCCTGCCTGCTTGGGAAAAAGACAGAAGAGGTATTGCTGGCATTGAGTACTCTTCGCCCCGTTGCCGGGCGTTTTGACTCACTGCGCTCACCCAAGGGATACACCGCCATTGTGGACTATGCCCATACTCCGGATGCCTTGGAAAATGTGCTGAATGCCATTCACGAGGTCCTGAATGGCAAAGGTCATGTAATTACGGTAGTAGGCGCCGGCGGCAACCGCGATAAAGGCAAACGCCCCTTGATGGCACAAGAAGCGGTAAAGCAAAGCGATAAAGTCATTATCACCTCTGACAATCCCCGTTTTGAAGAGCCGCAGGAAATCATCAATGATATGCTGGCAGGGCTGACTAAAGAGGATATGCGTAAAGTGATAAGCATAGCCGACCGTAAAGAAGCGATCCGTACAGCTTGTATGCTGGCCCAAGCTAAAGATGTCATTTTAGTTGCCGGGAAAGGACACGAAAATTATCAGGAAATCAAAGGTATAAAGCACCATTTCGACGATAAAGAAGTATTAAGAGATATTTTTTAGCTAATGAATAAACCAACCAAAAGATGTTATATTATTTATTTCAATATTTAGAAAAGTTCGATTTTCCCGGAGCCAGGTATGTTCGGTTACGTTTCATTCCGTTCATTGATGGCAATTCATTTTATCATTGTTGATCTCAGCTATCTTCGGTGAATATTTCATCAACCTGCTCAAACGTAAACAAATAACCGAAACCCAACGTGACGCATCTATAGACCCTTTTTAATGTGAAAAAAAGGTTGGATGTGCCGACGATGGGAGGTATAATTATTATTGTCGCAATTCTCATACCTTGCCTCTTGTTGGGAAAGCTGCATAATATTTACATGATATTAATGTTGATTACCACCATTTGGCTGGGTACATTTAGGCTTTTTGGACGACTATATCAAGGTCTTCCGTAAAGACAAAGAAGGGTTGCACGGCAAATTCAAGATCATCGGCCAAGTAGGTTTGGGACTTATTGTGGGACTCACCTTATATTTAAGTCCGAGCGTGGTTATCCGTGAGAACGTAGAAATACAAAGAGGAGGAGAAATTGTGGAAGTGGTGCACAAGGAACAAGATCAGAAGTCCACCAAAACTACGATTCCTTTCTTCAAGAACAACAATTTGGATTATGCTGATTTCGTAGGTTTTCTGGGAGACAATGCCCAGGCTGTAGGTTGGATTATTTTCGTATTAGTTACCATCTTCGTAGTTACTGCCGTATCTAACGGTGCCAACCTGAATGACGGGATGGACGGGATGGCAGCCGGAAATTCTGCTATCATCGGTCTTACCTTAGGCATATTGGCATACGTATCCAGCCACATCGAATATGCAGGATACCTTAATATCATGTACATTCCCGGCAGTGAAGAACTGGTAATCTTTATCTGCTCCTTCATCGGCGCACTGATCGGTTTCCTTTGGTACAATGCTTTTCCCGCCCAAGTATTTATGGGCGATACCGGCAGCTTGACCATTGGTGGTATCATAGCGGTATTTGCAATCATCATTCATAAAGAGTTGCTTATACCTATTCTCTGTGGAATCTTCTTGGTAGAAAACCTTTCGGTCATTCTACAGGTGAGATATTTCAAAAGCGGAAAAAAGAAAGGACATTTGCAACGCGTATTCAAACGTGCCCCTATCCACGACCATTTCCGCACTACATTAGCACAGTTAGACCCCAATTGCAGTTATCTGTTCATGAAACCCAACAGCGTATTCCATGAGTCAAAAATCACGGTACGCTTCTGGATTGTCACCATCGTACTCGCTGCAATTACGATTATTACATTAAAGATAAGATAAACGAAGATTATGGCTAAAAGAATTGTCATACTAGGAGCCGGAGAAAGCGGTGCGGGAGCAGCCGTTCTGGCAAAGAAACAAGGTTTCGACACCTTCGTTTCAGACATGTCCACGATTAAGGACATATACAAAAACATGCTGAACGAGCGAGGCATCGAATGGGAAGAAGGCAAACATACCGAATCTCTCATTCTGAATGCGGATGAAGTAATCAAAAGTCCGGGTATTCCGAATGATGCCCCGATGATTCTTAAGTTAAAGTCACAAGGCACCCCTATCATCTCCGAAATAGAATTTGCGGGACGTTATACCAATGCCAAAATGATTTGCATTACAGGAAGTAATGGAAAAAACAACAACTACTTCGCTGATTTATCATATCTTCAAGAAAGCAGGTATGAATGTGGGACTAGCCGGAAATATCGGCCAAAGTCTGGCATATCAGGTAGCAGAATGCAACTATGATTATTATGTGATCGAGTTAAGCAGTTTCCAATTGGACAACATGTACAAGTTCCATGCCAACATTGCCGTATTGATGAACATCACGCCGGATCATCTGGACCGTTACGACCACCAGATGCAAAACTATGTGGATGCAAAATTCCGCATTATCCAGAACCAGACCCCGGACGATGCCTTCATCTTCTGGAACGATGACCCCATCATCCAGCGTGAATTACACAAATATGGCATTCATGGCCATTACTACCCTTTTGCCGAAAGGAAAGAGGAAGGAACCGCCGCATACGTGGAACAGGACAAGGTTTATTTTACAGAACCAATCGCTTTCAACATGGAACAGGAGGAACTGGCGCTGACCGGAACCCATAATCTGTTCAACTCCATGGCGGCCGGTATCTCTGCCAACCTGGCGGGTATCCGCAAAGAGTGTATCCGCGAGGCCCTGGGTGATTTCAAGGGAGTGGAACACCGCCTTGAAAAAGTCTGCCGGGTAAGAGGGGTGGATTATATCAATGACTCCAAGGCTACCAATGTGAATTCCTGCTGGTATGCTTTGCAAAGCATGAAAACCAAAACCATCCTGATATTAGGCGGGAAAGACAAAGGCAACGACTATAACGAAATTGCCGACTTGGTAAAAGAAAAATGTACCGGATTGATCTACATGGGATTGCACAATGAGAAATTGCATGATTTCTTTGACAAGTTCGGCCTGCCTGTAGCCGATGTACAAAGCATGAAGGATGCCGTAGACGCTGCTTACCGGATGGCCAAGAAAGGCGAAACCGTACTATTAAGTCCATGCTGCGCCAGCTTCGACCTTTTCAAAAGTTACGAAGACCGTGGCGAGCAGTTCAAGGAATGTGTAAGAAACCTGTAATATAGTATTAAGGTATATAGATAATGGATCTGATAAAAAGACTTGTTCAAGGGCGACAAAGTAATCTGGATTATTTTCCTGTTTCTTTGTCTGATCTCTATCGTCGAGGTATTTAGTGCCGCCAGCACGCTTACCTACAAAAGTGGGGATCATTGGGGACCTATCACCCAGCACAGTGTCATCCTGATGGTAGGTGTGTGCATTGTGGTACTGGTACATAACATTCCCTACAAATATTTCCGTGTGTTTCCCGTCTTCCTGCTACCCCTATCGACATTATTGCTGATATTTGTAATGGGTATGGGATTGATTACCGGAGACCGTGTCAATGGTGCAGCCCGTTGGATGACTTTCTTCGGTATCCAGTTCCAGCCTTCCGAACTGCAAAAATGGCCGTGATTATTGTCACCGCATTTATTCTATCCAAATTTCAGGAAGAAGACAATGCCAATCCGAAAGCATTTAAATATATCATGTGGATCACCGGAATTGTTTTCATTCTGATTGCTCCCGAAAACGGATCTACCGCAGCACTGCTTTTCGGAGTAGTCTTTCTAATGATGGTGATCGGCCGGGTACCTTGGAAGCAATTGGCCAAGTTAATGGGAATAGCCGGAGTTATGGTGGCTTTTTTTGTAGGCATAGTGATGATTATGCCCACACACAAACTGAACAAAGTCCCCATGATGCACCGTGTAGAAACCTGGCAGAACCGTATAAAAGGCTTCTTTGAGGACAAAGAAGCCGTTCCCGCCGCCAAATATGATATAGACAAGGACGCCCAGATAGCACACGCCAATATTGCTATCGCCTCCAGCAACATCATAGGAAAGATGCCGGGTAACAGTGTGCAGCGGGATTTCCTGTCACAAGCATTCTCGGACTTCATCTTTGCTATAATCATAGAAGAGCTGGGGTTGCTGGGAGGCGCCTTTGTAGTGATTCTCTACATCTGGCTGTTGATGCGGGCGGGTAAAATAGCCCGAAGAAGTGAAAAAAGTTTTCCTGCCTTTCTGGTGATGGGCATCGCCCTGTTGCTGGTATCTCAGGCGATGCTTAACATGATGGTGGCCGTAGGTCTGTTCCCCGTCACCGGACAACCCCTGCCGCTTATCAGCAAAGGAGGAACCTCTACACTCATCAACTGCGCCTACATCGGTATGATATTAAGTGTCAGCCGCTACGTGGCTGAGAAAGAAGAACAGAAAGCCGCCGAGCAACAAGCGCAGAAAGAAGCCGAACTGGCAGCCAAGACCGAACGGCATCAGGAAATGGTAGCTGCCATGCAGGAAGCCATTACCACACTTCCGTCGGGTGACAATGCCACCACTTCCCTCCCGCCGGAGGAGAACTCGCTGCCCGATGACTTGAAGGCAATGCTGAATGCAGCCGGGAAGCGGGAGCCGGAAGAAGAAATATAATATAAACCATTCATTTTAAAAGTATTATTTATACTTTTGCGAATAATTCGACTAAAAAGGAATTATGGAAGAAAATTTAAGAATCATCATCAGCGGAGGAGGAACCGGGGGACACATTTTCCCCGCAGTCTCTATTGCCAACGCCATCAAGGAACAACATCCCGAAGCGGAAATCCTGTTCGTAGGCGCTGAAGGCAGAATGGAGATGCAACGCGTTCCTGCTGCCGGATACCCTATAAAAGGATTACCTGTTGCCGGATTCGACCGTAAGAACTTATTGAAAAATGTTTCGGTTCTTTTCAAATTGGTCAAAAGCCAGCTATTGGCACGCAAAATCATCAAGGATTTCAAGCCACATGCAGCAGTAGGTGTAGGCGGATATGCCAGCGGACCGACACTAAAAGTTGCAGGAAGCATGGGTATTCCAACCTTGATTCAGGAACAGAATTCCTATGCAGGAGTTACCAATAAACTATTGGCCAAAAAAGCATGCAAGATCTGTGTTGCTTACGAAGGCATGGAACGTTTCTTTGACAAGGAAAAAATTATTCTGACCGGCAATCCTGTACGACAAAACTTGCTTAACCAACAAATGTCACGGGAAGATGCCATCCGTTCTTTTTAACCTCGACCCGACAAAGAAAACAGTCTTGATTGTAGGAGGAAGTTTAGGAGCACGCACCATCAACAATTGCGTACTAAACGGATTGGATCAGATCAGACAGTCTGGTGTACAGTTCATTTGGCAAACAGGAAAGTTCTATATCAATGAGGCCAAGGAAAAAGTAGGCCAGGCAGAGAACTATCCGATGCTGCACACAACAGACTTCATTTACAGACATGGCTGCCGCATACAGCGCCGCAGATTTGGTCATCAGCCGGGCCGGTGCCGGATCTATTTCCGAATTCTGTCTGTTGGGAAAGCCTGTTATCTTAGTTCCATCGCCCAATGTTGCAGAAGATCATCAGACAAAGAATGCGTTGGCACTGGTCGCTAAAGATGCAGCATTATATATCAAAGATGCTGAAGCATCGGAGAAACTGCTGAAAACAGCCATTGAAACGGTGCAGACAACCGGAAACTTTAAAGAAATTAAGTACAAATATAGCTAAGCTGGCTTTCAAAGACTCAGCAAATACCATTGCTGAGGAGGTATGGAAACTGGCACTTAAATATAGAGAAAATCATGAACATTAATATATTGAAAGCAGTATACTTCATCGGTGCCGGAGGTATCGGCATGAGTGCATTGGTTCGCTATTTCTTGTCTAAAGGCAAGAAAGTAGGCGGTTACGACCGTACGCCAAGCGAACTGACCGAAAAACTGATTGCTGAAGGAGCTGCCATTCATTATGAGGAAAATGTATCTGCCATTCCAGAAGACTTTCTGGATCCGGAAACAACCTTAATCGTTTATACACCTGCTATTCCTGCTACACATAAAGAATTTGTTTATTTTCAGGAAAAAGGTTTCAATATACAAAAGCGGGCACAAGTTCTCGGAATGTTGACCCGTACAGAAAGAGGATTATGCGTTGCCGGTACACATGGCAAGACCACAACTTCTACCATGGCTGCTCACCTGCTGCATCAGTCTCACATTGGATGTAATGCTTTCTTAGGAGGTATTTCCAAAAATTATGGAACGAATCTGCTCCTTTCAGACAAAAGTGACTTTGTTGTCATCGAAGCTGATGAGTTCGACCGTTCCTTCCATTGGCTCACTCCATATGCAACAGTAATTACTGCAACAGACCCCGATCATCTGGATATTTACGGTACTGAAGAAGCCTATCTGGAAAGTTTCCGCAAATATACGTCTCTGATACGTCCGGACGGTTTCCTGATCATACATAAAGGATTAGCAATGCAACCTGACGTACAGCCGGAGTAACAACTTACACATACTCCATAGAAGAAGGGGATTTCCATGCAACTAACATCCGTATCGGAGGAGGTGAAATCCAGTTTGATTACATTTCTCCGCTGGGAAACATCTGCGATATACGGTTGGGAGTTCCTGTGTATGTCAATATTGAGAATGGAATCGCCGCTATGGCTTTGGCACAAATAGCCGGAGCAACCGCAGAAGAGATAAAGACTGCCATGGCAAGTTTTGGAGGAGTAGACCGTCGTTTTGATTTCAAGATCAAAAACGATCATCTGGCTTTCCTAAGTGATTACGCTCATCATCCGGAGGAAATCCGGAAAAGCATTACTTCCCTCAAAGCACTTTATCCGGACCGGAAAATCACAGCAGTCTTCCAGCCTCATCTGTATACACGAACACGCGACTTTTACAAAGAGTTCGCCGAAAGTCTGTCCCTGCTCGACGAAGTGATCCTACTGGACATCTATCCGGCACGAGAACTTCCCATACCGGGAGTTACCAGCCGGTTAATATATGACAACCTTCGTCCCGACATGGAAAAAACCATTATGTACCAAAGAAGAGCTTCTTGACCTGTTGAAAAATGAAACATCTTGAAGTACTGGTTACCCTGGGAGCCGGAGATATTGACAATTTTGTACCACAAATTTATGAAATGCTGAAAGACCGATGATCAAACGAATTCTCATACTCTGTACACTGCTGCTGATTTCGGCTTACCTCGTGTTGGCCGTTACCGCTTTTAATGGCAAACCCGACAATCGGATTTGCAAGGGTATGGAATTGGTTGTCAAAGACAGTGTCAATTTCGGATTTGTAACTCCAGCTGAAGTAAAAGCTCTGTTAAAAGCCAAAAAACTGTCTCCGGAAGGAAAACCTTTGAACAGCATCAATGTTCGCAGACTGGAAGAAACACTTGACAAGCATCCGTTTATCAGCGATGCAGAGTGTTACCTGACCTCCGGAGGTAAAGTCGGCATTGAAATCTATCAGCGCATTCCTCTGATGAGAATCATGAGTGACAATGGCGACAACTATTACATCGATCAGGAAGGTAATATTATGTCAGCCCCCGGGAAACCGGTTCATGTCGCTGTAGCTACAGGATACATAGACCGCAAGTTCGCTCAGGAAGAGCTTCACAAGCTGGGAAACTACCTTCAGGCTGATCCCTTCTGGAGTGCACAGATTGAACAGATTCATGTCACTCCCAAACTGGAACTGGAACTTGTTCCCCGTGTGGGAGACCATATACTGTTTTTAGGAAAAGCAGGAAACTATGATGAGAAGTTTAGAAAACTGCGTACATTCTACGAAGAGGCGCTGAGCCATGTAGGATGGAACAAGTACAAGCGAATCAGCATAGAATTTAATAATCAGATTATTTGTACCAAAAAAGAGAAGTAAGATATGGCAGCAACGGATTTTATAGTAGCAATCGAACTGGGATCTACAGAGATAACAGGCATTGCAGGCAAGAAGAACGCGGACGGAAGTATCCGAATCCTGGCATACGCCTCCGAACGTTCATCAGATTGCATCAAGAAAGGCGCAATCTACAATTTGGATAAAACAACACAATGCTTGACTTCAGTCATCAAGGAACTGGAGGAGACGCTGCATGCCCCCATCCGGAAAGTATACGTAGGTATCGGAGGGTTGTCTGTCAGAAGCATACGCAATACAGAATCCAAGCAACTGGGAGAAGACACGAAAATCTCACAGGCACTGATTGATTCCATCATGCAAAGCAACCGGGAAATCCCTTTGATCGACCGGGAAATTCTGGCCGTAGAGCCACAGGAATATAAAGTAGGAAACAATTTGCTCACCGAACCGGTAGGTGTTCCCGCTGATTATATCGAAGGACATTTCCTGAACATCATTGCCCGCCATTCCCTCAAAAGCAATATCAAGCAATGCTTCAAACAGACCGGTTATGAAGTCGCCGATTACTTCCTTTCTCCTTTGGTTACAGCCAACGTGGTTCTAAGCGACAGTGAACGCCGTTCCGGATGTGCACTCATTGACTTCGGAGCCAATACGACAACGGTTTCTGTTTATAAGAACAACATACTGCGTCATCTGGCGGTAATCCCGTTGGGTAGCGAAAATATCACTCAGGACATCTGTAGCATGCATTTCGAAGAAGAAGAAGGCGAACAGCTGAAACTGCGCTTCGGAAGTGCTTACACAGAACTTTCCGACAACGACGAGGAAACAAACCGCAGTTATAACCTGGACGGTCGTTGTACTATCCCGGCACGCCAGCTGGAAGATATCGTGGAAGCCCGCGTTAATGAAATTATCACCAACGTATGGAATCAGATCATGGTTTCCGGTTATGGAGACAAACTGTTGGGCGGAGTTGTCTTCACCGGAGGTATGACTAACCTGCCGAATCTGGACAAGGCTTTCACTCACATCACAAAGTCGAAAAGATCCGTATTGCAAAATCCTCCGAAATCAGCCTCGAAGGAGATATCGAACTGCCACAGGATGGTACTCAGAACACACTGATCGGAATCCTGGCATCTGGAAAAGAAAACTGCTGCCGCATTGATCCGAGAAAGGGTGTTCAGCTGAGCTTCACCGAAGATCTCCAGCAAAAGGAAGCAGAAGCCAAGCGGAAAGAAGAAGAACGCAAGCTCAAGGAAGAAGAAGAAAGACGTCAGGCGGAAGAAGCTGAACGCAGACACCGTATTGAAGAAGAAAAGAAACGTCAGGAAGAAGAACGGGCCATGAAGCAGTCAGAAGGAATATGAATCCTATATGGAACGGGCCCAAAGCCTGCTGGGAAAAAGAATTATAAGGCAGCTCTTCAGGAAATTGAACATGCAAGAGCCATGAATCTCCCTGAAAAGGCTGAAGAAATCAATGTGCTGGAAGACGAAATCAAGGCACAAAAGAAAAAGAACAGCTGGTTTAGCAACCTGACTGAAAAATAACCAAGATGTCAGACGACATCATGAAAGATTGAGAAAAGAAAACAGAGTATTCACCGTATAAATAAAGAGGAAGAATTATGTCTGATGAACTTATGCCCTTCACTTTCCCGGAAAGTGGCACATCGAGCATCATTAAAGTGATCGGTGTAGGCGGTGGCGGCGGTAATGCTGTCAACCACATGTATAGAGAAGGTATCCACGACGTTACGTTCGTGGTCTGCAATACAGACAATCAGGCGCTCGAAGAGTCGCCTGTCCCCCAGAAAATCCAGCTCGGGAAAGCGAAAGGGCCTCGGTGCCGGTAACCGTCCGGAACGTGCGCGTGCTGCTGCCGAAGAGAGCCTGGAAGATGTAAAGGAAATGCTGAACGACGGCTGCCGGATGGCCTTTATCACAGCCGGAATGGGTGGAGGTACCGGAACCGGTGCTGCACCGATTATTGCCAAAACTGCCAAGGAAATGAACATCCTGACAGTAGGTATTGTTACAATCCCCTTCGTATTCGAAGGCAACAAAAAGATCGACCAGGCTCTGGACGGCGTGGAAGAGATGAGCAAACATGTTGATGCCTTGCTGGTGATCAACAACGAACGCCTGCGCGACGTTTATTCCGATATCAGCGTAATGAATGCATTCGGTAAAGCCGATGACACACTCTCCATCGCAGCCAAGAGCATTGCTGAAATCATTACCTTGCGCGGTACGATCAACCTTGACTTCAATGACGTCAAGACCGTTCTGAAAGACGGAGGCGTCGCCATTATGAGTACAGGCTTCGGAGAAGGAGAAGGCCGTGTAACACAGGCCATCACAGATGCTCTTCACTCTCCGCTGCTGAACAACAACGATATTTTCAATTCGAAGAAAGTACTGTTCGTCATCACCTATAGCCCCAGCAGCGAACTGATGATGGGTGAAATGGATGAAATCCACGAATTCATGAGCCGCTTCGGTAAAGACGTGGAAACCAAATGGGGTCTTTACATTGACGACACGCTGAACGACAAAGTGAAGTTCACAATTCTGGCCACCGGTTTCGGCATCAAAGACGTACCGGGAATGGACAGCGTATTGGAAAAGCACTCTCAGGAAGAACAGAAACGCCTGGAAGAGCTGGAAGAAGAAGAACAGAAAAAAGAAGAACGCCGCGGTGACTATTACGGAAAGAGCATTCTGAAGAACAGCAACCGGAAACGCCGTCACAATCTGTATGTCTTCACACAGGAAGACCTGGACAATGACGATATCATCAGTATGGTAGAAAACCCACACCGACATACAAGCGTACAAAGGCTGTTCTGGAAGCCATCCAGTCAAAAGCTACGGCAGAAAGACAAGATGACTCAGAAACTGGAAAGCAATGAGTCAGGAAGTATGACCATTACTTTCTAAACTATTCGGAATTCAAACAACTAATGTAATTATAAGAACTATGGATTATTTGATCAGATCAGCAACGATATCAAAGAGGCCATGAAGGCCAAAGACAAAGTAAAACTGGAAACCCTGCGCAATGTCAAGAAGTTCTTTCTGGAAGCAAAGACAGCACCGGGCGCCAACGACACTTTGACGGATGACGCTGCATTGAAAATCATGCAGAAACTTGTCAAACAAGGAAAAGATTCTGCTGCCGTATACGAACAGCAGGGACGTGCAGACCTGGCTGAAGCCGAACTGGCTCAGGTAAAAGTAATCGAAGCTTACCTGCCCAAACAGCTTTCGGCTGAGGAACTGGAAGTCCGTCTGAAAGAAATCATTGCCCGCACCGGAGCAACTTCCGGCAAGGACATGGGGAAAGTCATGGGCGTAGCTTCCAAAGAACTCGCCGGACTGGCTGAAGGACGCGCAATCTCTGCCAAAGTAAAAGAACTGCTGGGATAAGGATTCCTGAAAGATATTTTTTATTAACCCTCCAGGGAAAGCCTGTTTGTAGTGCTCTTGTCAAAAGAGACAACTATAAACAGGCTTTTTTGATATTTTCCTGTTCTCATACTTGTCAATCCGCAAGGATTCATTACATTTGTCTGCAAAACTCCGGATTCCAGACGAAATATGTTAACCCGAAGAGATCCGGAAAACCAAAAAACTCAATTAATAAATCTTTTTATGGACAAACCTTTTTTAGAAACACGTCAAGTGGTAAAGCGATACGCCAGCCACACTGCACTGAACGGAGTCAGCATTCAGGTACCTGAAGGTAAGGTGTTCGGACTACTGGGCCCCAACGGAGCAGGCAAAACTACCTTGATCCGCATCATTAACCGTATCACGGCTCCCGATTCCGGAGAAGTATACTTCAACGGTCACCTTTCACGGCCGGAAGATATCTTCCACATCGGATACCTGCCCGAAGAACGGGGACTGTACAAGAAAATGAAAGTAGGCGATCAGGCCATTTACCTGGCCCAGCTGAAAGGACTGAGCCGCAGCGAAGCGACTGCCCGCCTGAAGAAATGGTTCGAAAAGTTTGAAATCACCCCATGGTGGAATAAAAAACTGGAAGAACTGTCCAAAGGTATGCAACAGAAAGTGCAGTTTATCATTACCGTACTCCACAAACCCCAGCTGCTGATCTTCGACGAACCTTTCTCCGGATTCGATCCGGTCAATGCTGAATTGCTGAAACGGGAAATCCTGGAACTGAAAAATCAGGGACACACCATCATCTTCTCTACCCACAACATGGCTTCCGTGGAAGAAATCTGTGACAACATTGCACTGATCAACCATTCGGAAGTTGTGCTTCAAGGTAACGTCAACGAAGTACGAAGCCGCTTCAAGTCGGATACATACACCCTGTCTGTACGTGCAGACCATCCCCTGAAAGACACCGCGCTCTTCCAGGCTACTCTGACACAAGCATCCGGTAACGAAAGCCATTACACGCTGCGCAAGTTACAGGAAGTTTCCAACTCCGATCTTCTGTCGGAAGTGGGACAGCAGGCCGAAATCCTCTCCTTCTCCGAATGTCTGCCTTCCATGAACGAAATCTTCATCCGTACGGTAGAGGTAAAAAATAACTTAAACCATCAGCAAATATGAACAAGACATTTATCATCATACAGCGCGAGTTCATGAACCGCGCCAGCAAAAAGTCATTCATCCTACTGACCATCCTCATGCCCTTCATCTTTGCAGCTACCGTTCTGCTTCCGGTCATGCTGGCCATGGTGAAAAGCGACGAAGCCAAGGAAGTGGTAGTCGTTGATCAGACAGGAAAATATCTTTCCCAGTTCCAGGACAACGAATCCTATCATTTTGTACCGGGCAGTGAAATGAAAGAAGAATACCGCACCGACACATCCGGCGTCAGTGCCGTTGTGATGATTACCGACGATCTGATCAAAGATCCGTCAGCAGCCGTCATCTATTCACGCAAGGAAATCCCCAACAGTCTGTCGCGCATCGTAAACGAAGCTTTGAATACCCAGATCCGCCACGACAAACTGATCCACTACAACATTCCGCAATTGCAGGACATTATGAAGGATTTCGACCAGAACTATTCCATCCGTACCGTCAAATGGAGTGAGGACGGAAGCGTACAGGAATCCAACTCCGGCCTGGCAACCGCATCGGGCATGGTTCTGACCATCCTGATCTACATCTTTGTACTCAGCTACGGAGGAATGGTCATGCAGAGTGTCATGGAAGAAAAGACCAACCGCATCGTAGAGCTGATGGTTTCATCCGTCAAGCCCTTCCAGCTGATGATCGGTAAGATTATCGGTATCGGTCTGGTGGGAATCGTCCAGCTTTGTATCTGGGGAATCATGCTGACGGCCATACTGGCTGTTGCCGGAAGTATGCTCGGCATAGCCGCCCTTCAGTCGCCCGACACCGCACAGATGATGGCCATGGAAGCTCCCACAAGCGATGCCGCTTCACTGGTAGCTGCCCTTCACAACCTGAATCTGGCAAAGATGGGAACGCTCTTTGTACTCAACTTTGTGGGAGGCTATCTGATCTATGCCTCCATCTTTGCTGCCATCGGTGCCTCCATCAATGAGCAGGAAGACTCACAGCAGTTCATCATGCCCATCACGCTGCTGATGATATTTGCACTCTATGCTGCCATTGCCAGCGGTGACAATCCCGACGGCCCCCTGGCACAATGGTGTTCCATGATTCCCTTTACCTCGCCCATCGTCATGATGGTACGCGTCCCCTTCGACGCACCGATGTGGGAAATCCTTCTTTCACTCGTCATCCTTTACGGTACAGCACTCAGCATGATCTGGATTGCCGGAAAAATCTACCGCATCGGCATCCTGATGTACGGCAAAGAAACCGTCACTGAAAGAAATGATGAAATGGATCACCTATAAATAAAACGGTTATACGAAAAGCTCCTGAAGAACAGGAAGAGACTTCAATTCGGGAAAATCCGGCAGATGAAGCCGGTAATATTCATTGATGATCTCCAGGCAACGGTTACGTTCTCTCCGGCTCATGGCAAACAAATGCATGGTTTCATAATTCATACGCATCAGCAGACTGATATGTGAAGCCTCCTGCGGACCGACATACATGCTATGCCGGGGAGACTCCGCTACAAAACAAGCATTCAGCAGGTCAAAGCAGTCCCCTTCGGCATATCCTTCCACATTGGGATACAGTCCGAGGAAACGGGACAGACGCATCAGAAAGACCAGATGGAAATTGGCAAAGTTCGTATCACAGGCATCCAGCCAAAGAACAGAATGAACCAGATAAGCAAAAAGCGGAGCATTTTCGGCCTCTTCCTTCAAGGCACGATACAGAAACTCTGCCAGGAAAAGGGCAATCGCCGACTTATAAGGATCATAAGGCAACGACTGAAAAGGCTGCCAGGATTTCGCTTCCCGTATGGGGTGAAGTCCGGAACGCGGACGGATATCCGCTTCAAACTCTACAAGCGACAGGGGTTGAAACAACAACCCGTTGACAGCCGACTTCCGCGAACGCGATGCCGGGATGAGGAAAGACATCCGTCCTCCCTGCTCCGTATAAATATGGACAATATTCGACTTGTCACTATATTTCACGGTATGCAAAACGATTCCTTTTGACTTGCGCAACATACTGCCTGCAAAGATAACCGAATAAAAAGGCATTCCGGATGCATTTAAGCAGAAAAATGCGAAAAAAAACAGCAAATGTTTTGGTAGAATGAAAAATCTTCCTACCTTTGCATCCGCAAACGAGAGATACAGTCCTCGAAAGCCAGTCAGGAAAATCGCCTGAAATCAAGGAAGGCCCGTTCGTCTATCGGTTAGGACGCAAGATTTTCATTCTTGAAAGGGGGGTTCGATTCCCCCACGGGCTACATAATAAACAAAATCACGAACAATATTAAAGATTAGTCGAGATGGCAAATCACAAATCATCTATCAAAAGAATCAGACAGGAAGAAAAAAGAAGACTTCACAACAGATATTATGCCAAGACAATGCGTAACGCTGTGAAGAAGCTTCGTACAACTACTGACAAAGCAGAAGCTGTAGCTTTGTTGCCGAACGTACAGAAAATGCTGGATAAGTTGGCAAAACGCAACATCATCCACAAGAACAAAGCTGCAAACCTGAAGTCTAAACTGGCTGCACACATCAGCAAACTGGCTTAAGGAATTGCTTAGCGTAAAAGAGATAAGAAGGCTGGATTTATAAATCCAGCCTTTTGTCGTTTTATCCCCTCCCATCGCCATTATCCCCCGTTTCCACCCTCGCACAGGCATCACATAAAAATAGTTTAAATCGTTGAAATCTCGTAGTTTTTTAGTAACTTTGAGCACTTTATAACAACTAGAAGAGTTAATAGAAAAATGAGTGAAGAACTGACACCTAACAGCGGCAGCAACTACTCGGCCAGCAACATCCAGGTACTTGAAGGCCTGGAAGCCGTACGTAAGCGTCCCGCCATGTACATCGGCGATATCAGCGAAAAAGGCTTGCACCACCTGGTTTATGAAGTCGTGGACAACTCCATCGATGAAGCACTCGCCGGATATTGCACACATATAGAAGTAACAATCAACGAAGACAACTCCATCACAGTACAGGACAACGGTCGAGGAATCCCCGTGGACTTTCACGAGAAAGAAAAGAAGTCCGCCCTGGAAGTCGTAATGACCGTACTCCATGCCGGAGGAAAGTTCGACAAAGGTTCCTACAAGGTGTCCGGTGGTCTGCACGGAGTCGGTGTTTCCTGTGTGAACGCCCTGTCCACCCACATGACGACCAATGTCTTCCGCGGAGGTAAAGTCTACCAACAGGAATATGAATGCGGAAAGCCGCTTTATCCGGTAAAGGAAGTCGGAACCTGCGCTCCCGACATGACCGGTACACGCCAGACTTTCTGGCCCGACGGCAACATCTTCACCGTAACCGAATATAAATACAGCATCCTGCAGGCCCGCATGCGTGAACTGGCATACCTGAACAAAGGTATCACCATCACCCTGACCGACAAGCGCGTGAAGGAAGAAGACGGCAGCTTCAAGCAAGAAGTATTCCACTCAGAAGAAGGAGTGAAAGAATTCGTACGCTTCCTGAACTCTACCAACACACCGCTTATTGACGATGTCATCTATCTGAACACCGAGAAACAGGGCATTCCTATCGAATGCGCCATTATGTATAACACCGGATTCCGCGAAAACCTTCACTCGTATGTCAACAACATCAACACCATTGAAGGCGGTACACACGAAGCCGGATTCCGTACGGCACTGACCCGCGTACTGAAGAAATACGCCGAAGAAAGCAAGGCTCTGGAAAAAGCGAAAGTGGAAATTTCGGGTGAAGACTTCCGTGAAGGTCTGATCGCCGTTATCTCCGTAAAAGTAGCTGAGCCGCAGTTTGAAGGTCAGACTAAGACCAAGCTGGGTAACAACGAAGTAAGTGGAGCTGTAAACCAGGCCGTAGGCGAAGCCCTGACTTACTATCTGGAAGAACATCCGAAAGAAGCGAAGGTCATTGTTGACAAGGTAGTACTTGCCGCAACAGCACGTATCGCGGCACGCAAGGCCCGCGAATCCGTACAGCGCAAGAGCCCGATGGGCGGAGGCGGACTTCCCGGAAAACTGGCAGACTGCTCAAGCCGCAATCCGGAAGAATGCGAACTCTTCCTTGTCGAGGGAGACTCAGCAGGCGGATCAGCCAAACAAGGACGCAGCCGTCAGTTCCAGGCCATCCTGCCCCTGCGCGGTAAAATCCTGAATGTAGAAAAAGCAATGTGGCACAAAGCTTTCGAGAGTGACGAGGTGAACAACATCATCCAGGCACTGGGCATCCGTTTCGGAGTAGACGGAGATGAAGACAGCAAGAAAGCCAATATCGATAAGCTGCGCTACTATAAGATCATCATCATGACCGATGCCGACGTCGATGGATCTCACATCGACACCTTGATCATGACCCTGTTCTATCGCTATATGCCCGAAGTCATTCAGGGAGGACACCTCTACATTGCTACTCCCCCGCTCTACAAATGTTCAAAAGGCAAAATCAGCGAATACTGTTATACCGATGAAGAACGCCAGGCCTTCATGCAGAAGTACGGCGACGGCTCCGAAAATGGTATCCACACCCAGCGATACAAAGGTTTGGGTGAAATGAATCCGGAACAGCTGTGGGAAACTACCATGAATCCGGAAACCCGCATGCTGAAGCAGGTACACATTGAAAACGCCGCTGAAGCCGACTACATCTTCTCCATGCTGATGGGCGACGATGTAGCTCCGCGCCGCGAATTCATCGAGAAAAATGCAAC
>ENA-OQDC01000583-OQDC01000583.1-human-gut-metagenome-genome-assembly--contig:-NODE-583-length-24541-cov-4.338740_pt1 | contig 24541 bp, 32 predicted proteins | sample MGYA00242770_ERZ504601 | MGnify/ENA primary metagenome ERZ504601 (study PRJEB26092, sample SAMD00036305) | human gut metagenome | host: Homo sapiens | study: EMG produced TPA metagenomics assembly of...
GTGTTGTTCTGGTCATTCAAAACTGGGATAGCATAACAGCGGCGGCAAAAGAAACAATTGGACCAGCAATTGATGCCATTGGAGGATTTTTCAGCGGAATGGCAGAAAAGATTGGTGGAGCAATTGAAAGTGCGAAGCAGAGTTGCGAGGATATGAAGCAGAAAGCTTCTGATATGAAAGATGGTGTGGTAGAAAAGGTAGAAACTTTAAAAAGTAATTTTACTGAGAAAGTAGAATCTATGAAGACTGCAGCATCAGAAAAATGGGAGTCTATAAAAACATCTGCGAAAGATAAGTTTGATGGGGTAAAAGAGACGATTGGAACCAGCATAAACACAGCGCTGAGTAATACGAAGACGGCACTGACTAATATGAAGCAGTCTTATGATTCTGCCGGAGGTGGAATCAAAGGCGTTGTAGCAGCAATGATGACTGGTATTAAAAGTAAATTTCAAATAGAATACAATGCAATCAATACATTAACTGGCGGAAGACTGGATTCTGTCAAATCTGCATTTGAAAGTAAACTTGGATCTGCAAAAACGATTGTTGGAAATAAACTGAGCCAGATTAAATCGGCGTTTAGCAGCTTGAATTTGAGATTTCCAAGTATCAGCATTCCACATATCAAGTTGCCGCATTTTAGAATCAATGGAGGTTTTTCCTTAAAACCACCGAAAGTTCCATCTTTTGGAGTGAGCTGGTATAAAGAAGGAGGTATCCTGAAAGGCGCTCAGATTTTTGGACAGATGGGAAATACATTTTTAGGAGGCGGAGAAGCAGGAGCTGAAGCAGTTCTTCCTCTCAGAACATTCTATCAGAATCATTGGAGATAAGATTGAAAGTGCAATGGAAAGAGTGATGCAGAGGTATGGAATGGGCCAGACATCACAGCCAGTATATGTCGGAGTTTACCTTGGAAATAAAGAATTCAAAGATTATGTTGTGGAGATATCACAGCATGGATTAACAGAAAGAAGCAGAGATATAAGTAAGTTGAAAGGAAAGTAAGATGACCGAGTATGATGTAACGTATGCAGGCGAAACGGCAAGAAGTCATGATATTTATATTGTGCAGCGACCGGATATACCTGCACCGGAAATAAATAGAGATCAGATTGACATTCCTGGACGCGATGGAAGTTTGTATTTGTCACAGAGAACTGTGAATGATATTCAGATTTCAATTGAAATGAACTTTATGACCATTCCAGATCAGTGGGGAGAAAAATACAGGGAAGCAAAGGCATGGCTTTTGAAGGAGCAAAATGGAGTCCTGAAAATGAACGATGATCCGGAATGGTTCTATAAGGTGAAAAAGGTGGTAATCGAAACATCTGAAAGAACTTGCAGACAGATTGGAAAATTCACAGCAGGATTTACCTGCAGTGGTTATATGTACCGTGTAGATGGTGCGACGTCGCACACGATTGAAGAGGCGAAAAGAAATAATTGGGAAGAATGCCATCCGACATATCTGATAAAGGGCGATGCAAATTGTAGATTAAAAGTAAATGGAAAATACTTTGTAGTAAATGTAGGACAGGAATGTACTATTGATACAGAACGACAGATTGCATATAAGAGTGATGGAACACTTGTAAACGCTTATGTGACTGGAGATTATGAGGATCTTTATTTAAAAACAGGTGGTAATACGATTGAGATAACACCTAAGACAATGACAATGGAAATAATTCCCAACTGGAGGTGTTATTAATGATACAGATATATGACAGTCAGAATACCAACTTTGATCAAAACGGAGATTCCGTATTATTTCCGAAGAAATGTGCCGTACAAGCTGAATTAAATGGAACATGGGTGCTGAATATTACTCACCCGATTGACGATGAGAACCGGTGGAAATATATAGAGGAAGAAGCCGTTATTGCAGTTCCAACATTTATGGGAAAGAAGCAGTTATTCCGGATTGATCGTGTCAGTACGGTCACAGAGGGCGATGACACGATTACTGCAGTTGCTTATCCCGTTTTCTGGGATTCTGCTGATGACCTGTTCTTACTCGATAGCAGACCGACAGAAAAGAACGGTCAGGAAGCATTAGATATTATGTTGGCTGGAAGCAAATATACTGCACAGTCTGATATTACCAGAACGGCTACGGCATATTTTGAACGTCGCAATATGATGGACGCCTTGAATGGAGAAGATTCACCGACTTTCATTCAGAGGTGGGGCGGTGAGATGCTGTACGATAATTACAAGATTATCGTACAGCATCGAGTCGGTGGAGACTATGGAGCAGAGGTCCGGTATCGCAAGAATATGAATGGTGTGCAGTCAGATATCAGTATGGAGAACGTGGTCACGCGTATTGTGCCGGTTGCCTATAACGGTTACACCATTGATGGCAGCAGTGCATGGGTGGATTCACGTAATATCAATAAGTACGCAAAGGTGTATACAAAGGAGATTCGTTTTGATGATGTAAAAATGGAGAAAGACGCATCGGAGGACGATGAAGAAAATGGAACAATCATTTGTAAGAGCCAGGAGGAGATTGATCAGGCGCTGATCCAGCGTTGCAAGGAACAGTTTGAATTAGGAATAGATCTGCCGGCAGTGACACTGACAGTTGGAGTTGTGGACCTGGAAGGAACAGAGGAGTATAAGGATTTTAAAGATCTGGTCAAAATCGGGTTGGGTGATACAGTCCGTTGCTATAATAAGAAACTTGACATTTCTACAGAAGCCAGATGTATCGGTATGAAATGGGATTGTATAAGAGACTGTGTGGATTCAGTGACGCTGGGAGATTATCAGACTACATTTGTACAGCAGATGGTCAGCACGATTGAAAGAATTTCCTCGGTATTTCGAGATGATGGGACACTTATGGCGGATAAGATTGCCGGTGTCCTTGATGCGATGCAGACACAGCTTCGATATCAGCAGAATGCAGCGAAACGAATGACGGTACGTGCAATATTATTTGAAGATTTGGACGAGACCAGTCCTCTGTATGGAGCTATGGCGATGGGAACACAGGGACTGGAAATATCTAAGACACGTACTGCAGATGGACGAAATTGGGATTGGACCACAGCAATGACTGCAGAAGGGATTATGGCAGGAACAATCATTGCCGGAATTATATCAGATAAGACTGGGAAGAGCTGGTGGAATCTTGATACCGGGGAAATGCAGATGACCGGACGGTTCAGACAGTTTACGTCATCAGGACTTAAATCGGTAGACATACATGATAATAAAATTGATCTTTTTGCATGGGACAGTGATGGACATTATGTAGGATCTTTTCGAGCTGGAAGTGCACTTGACAAAAGTTACAAAAGTGTAGGCATTGTAGCTAATTGCGGAGATCGAGTAACGTTGGGCGTATTAAAAGAAGGAGAAGAAAGTGGAGGAATTTCTGATCCTGTATTTTCCGGCTCTAAGGATTTTACAGCGATGTATGCGGCTGATGGAAAAGGGAATAAACAAGAGATTATCAGTGCAGCATTTGATGATGAAGTTCCTTATATACGTGGAGGCGCCAATGGATTCTTCTCAGCTTGTGGAGAAAGAATAGGTGTGCAAAGTGGATTAATAACAAATATTCCAGAGGCAACAGCATTTAGTGGAACTCTTGATCTTATAAGTGGGTTAGGTTGGAATGGAAATGGAATAACGGAAGTTGACCGTACCAAAATAACTGTAAAGCATGGAGCAATAATCAATTACACTGAAAGTACAGAACATTATTAAGGAGCATTACTATGAATAGTGGAAAGTCAAAAGGAAAGAATTCAAGGTCAAATGAAGAGCCAGGGAATGCTATGGAAAAAGAAAAAAATAAGAAAGAAGGTGAGGACGACGAGAGTAAATAAGCTTGTTACGGTAGTATTAAAAAAAGACGACATTTCGTATGCCGATGAAGCTTATCAGTGGAACTACGGTCAGATCTTAAGGATTCAAGGTGGTAATCTTCCAAAAGTAGTAGAGGTACATTTTTCACTGGAGGAGACAAGCGGAATTTCTGTGACCAGAATCGGAACGACAGTAGATGGCGTAACGGAAGTACCAATTCCGGACAGCCACCTGGAGAACAACAACTGTTCCCAGGATTACACGATATACGCATACATTTATCTGGAGGACGGCACTGCTGGAAGGACAGAGTATGAGATTGCCATACCGGTCAAGGCACGTACCAAGCCGGAAGTTCCAGGGACACCGGAAGAGCCGGAGCTGTTCAGGGAGACAGTTAAGGCAGTTAATGATGCGGCTGATCGAGCGGAAGTGGCAGCGCAGAACGCCAAGGCAAGTGAGACAGAAGCCGGGAAGTATGCTACCAGTGCATCGGAGAGTGCAGCTACAGCAGAAAAGACCAAGGAAGATGCTCTTAGGGAAATTGGAGAGAAAAAGCCAGGAAGCAATCGGAATCTATCCAGGAGCAGGGAAAGAGACTTCTGTAGGGAAGATTATCAATCATACCAGTGACGAAATCAAACGGATTCTGAATCAGACTGCAGGTTCAAAGAGAGAGCTTGAGCAGACCATTACACATGCTGATGCGTCCAAAAAAGAACTGGACGAGTCTATTCAGACTGCAGGAGATACTAAAACGGCGTTGGATAAGTCCACGGAGTTGGCGGGAACTGCAAAGGCAGAGTTGGATACGTCCACACAGAAAGCTGGTGAAGTCAAGACAGCTTTGAACGGATCCGCGAGGACTGCAGGTGAAATGCAGGAGACTCTGAACGCGACTGTGAAGCAAGCAGGTGCATTGGACACTTCTCTTAATGAGAAGATTGAGACCGGGACACAGCTTAAGACAGACCTTGTGGCTTCTGGTGAGAAAGCGGTCCAGGACATTCAGGCAGCTGGCAGTGAACAGCTGGGTAAGATGCAGGCAGTGGCGGAAGAGTTCACAGCCGATCGGGAGCAGATTACAACCAATAAAGAGGATATCAGCAGTCTGAAAGATGAAATGAACCAAAAATTTTCTTGATGACGCCAAGACCAAGCGTAGCCTGGACGCTCTATGGAAATTAAACCAAGGCATCAGCTATCAGTTCGAGACAGATGCAGAGAGAGCTTATCAGAAAGATATTCCAAGTGGAGCGAAGCTGGTAAGTGTGAAGAAAATTGGCGGAAGAACGATTGTATGGAATCAGTTGGCAGCGAAACAAGCCGAATCGGAGCATAACTATGGATTAGATTTTGCTTGGCTGGATAACGGTAAGATCAAAATCAGTGGAACATCTACTTACACAGATGAAGACCCAAATGTATACACGATTCTGAAAAGTATAGAAGTAATAGGCAATCATAAATACTTGTTTAAATTAACAGGGACAGATCGCTTTTACATTTTAGGCTATGGAGCTGGAGATATCACGCCACAAGCTCAGAAATCAATATTTAACGCACCAGACAGCGGGACTGAAAATCTTACAATTTGCTGCATAGGAAAAAAATCCAATCCGGTACGGTAATAGATGATATTGTCTGCCCTCAGATTTACAACCTCACTCAAATGTTTGGCGCAGGCAATGAACCATCTACACCAGAAGAATTCGAAGCACTGTTTCCGGAAGATTATTATCCGTATAACGAAGGTACTCTTATGAGCATGACAACAAATGAGATAATAAAGCAGGGAGAAAATTTAATTAACACATCAAGTCGAGTTGAAAAAAGAGGCAATAATTATGATAATTCTAAAGCTATTCCGCTTGATGGAAACAGTATTTTGATTGGAAATTACAGTAAATGCTTATTTTGTATCTGATAATATTATTGAATACTCAATCGATGGCGGGAAAGTATCTGTTACTTCTTCGGCAGGTGGATATGGAATAGGATTCGATCTTAAATGCAAGGCTGGAGAACACTATAGTATTCTCGATGAAAAGGACACGTTTATTTCATTTTATGGAGAGGAACAGAAAGTTTATTTCATATGTACAAGAAAAAATGTAACGGTACCTGACAATGCAAAATATCTTGATTGTTGTATATAGACCTGATAATGCAAGGAACAGGCATGATGATGTTTAAAAAAAGGATTATCGGTAACATCTTATTCCCCGTATAACAAAGAAATCATGCAGATTCCACAGAAAATTCTTAATCTGGACGGCTATGGAGACGGAGTGAGTGATGACGTATATAATTATGTGGACTGGGAGAATAAGCAGTATCATAAGCAAGTCGGTAGAGTGGATTTGGGAAGTTTAACGTATACTAACAATGGAACAGCATCTGATGGTTCAACGCAATGGAAAACTAAGGAGAAAATTTCTAAAAAAGATGGAAGTTACGTGTGCGTGTGTCCAGCCTTTACAGAAAGACGAGCTTTAGGTACGATTGTGCCTATCACAAACGGAATATGCGATCTTAGAGACGATTGTTCGATTTCTCTTGGATATATTGGAGTAACTAATGCCGAAGATTTTGCACAAGCAATGCAAGGCATTATGCTCTACTACGAATTGGCAGAGGAACAGATAATTGACATCTCCGACATCATCGACAGCACCTTTCAAGAGCCAATCGAAGTAGAAGCAGGCGGTACATTGACATTCCACAACAGCAACGGTGACGGTTACAGAATTCCAGTGCCAAATGAAGAGGAATATATCGTATCCCTTGCAGAAGTAGGAGGTGGAGCTAGTGAATGATGCACAGAGAAAAATGATGGAGAAGCTTGGACTCAGCGAGGAGGATTTTAAGAAGAAAGAAACGGTGGTAAGCAATGAAGAAAGAATCAATGACCTTGAAGTTGCTGTGTGCGAATTGTTTGAAGCACTTGGAAATACTGAATAAGAAAAGGAGAGATATAATGATGGCAAAAGTATATTTTAACAGATTAATCATCGGAACGATTACATTTGATGCAATCCCGGAGAAGTACCAGGAAAAAGTAAAAGGATATGGTATCGAGTATGTGAAGAAAAGAAAACTATCTGTGGAGGAGTATGAGATGTTGTATAAAGAGGAATATCCGAATACAGAAATGCAAGCATAATGATTGGCAGCACTTCCATACCTATGGTATAATTCTCGTATAAATGTACGGGAGGAAATATTAAATGGATTACATTGATAAACTTTCAGCCAACATCCTTTTATCTATTATATCGATGGGGAGTATTATGCATTCGGTGTTAATACATGCACAAAAATGTGATGGAAAAAGTGTGTTATTAGAATCAAGATATAAGAATTTTGAAGAAAGCATAAAAAATGATGTGACAGATGAAAGAGGCATGGAGGATATTTCACAAATTATCGTGTGAAGCAAGTGGTGCCGAAAAAAGAGGTTTTGTAAAAACAAAAGAAGAATTTGCTAAATTTAATTTGACGGAAAGAATATGGAAGAGCTAAATAAACAAATAGATAGGTATATAGACTATTGGCAAAAGCATCATTTAAAAGATGTTTCTAAGTTAAAATAGAAACCATACCAACCATCAATACGGTGGTTGGTATTTTCATGCCCAAAATCGAGGTGATCATATGGAAATACGTGCAAGACCCTAGTGGTCTTATTTTTATACAAGAAAATTCAAGAATCGAGGTACATAGAGTGTATGTAGACGTAAACACAATCATTATGGCCGGAAGTCTTTTGACAGCCGTAGTGGTTATTTTTTCTGCTATTTTTGCGGTGTACAAGTGGTACTTAAAGCAGAATCAGCAGGACGTAGAAATTGAAAGAGTAAAGTCAGAACAATGCTTGCTGACTTATGGAATTCTCGCTTGCTTGAAAGGACTTAAGGAGCAGGGGTGTAATGGTCCAGTAACTGAGGCAATAGACAAGATTGAGAAGCATATAAATAAGCAAGCGCATGATCAGGAGGATTAGGTATGGATATCACAACATTAGGAACAGTAGTAGGAATCGTAGCAATCTGCTACGTGATTGGACTTGGCTGCAAAGCTTATGAAAAAATTCCGGATAAATGGATTCCAGTCATCATGGCCGTATGTGGCGGAATTCTGGGAGTTGTAGGACTCTACACAATGTCGGATTTTCCGGCCGGAGATGTGATTAATGCAATTGCGGTCGGAATGGCGAGTGGGTTGGCAGCGACCGGAGTAAATCAGTTGTATAAACAGCAGTGTAAGTAGAGGGCGAGTAATCGTCCTCTTATTGATAGGAGTGATATTATGGCAGTAAGAATTGGAAGCGCACGTATTAATGAGAAGGGCACCACCACCGGAGGAAAAGCCGGAAATCAGACCGGTGGAGAAGTGTCTATACAGAATTACTATCTGCACAGAAAAGGTTGGTACGTAGCAAGACCGAAAGATCCAACTGTAGCAGAGAAGATTGCACAGGCAATGGAAGCAGCGTGCAACAATAATCACATCGGTTATTGCCAGGCACACAGAGACAGCCTTAGAAAGATTGCGGTTAAGTATAACTATAATCTCAGCAAGGTCAATGTTGATGTGGAGGTAGATTGCTCTGCACTGGTCAGAGTATGTTGCTTATATGCCGGAATACAGGTTGGAGATTTCAACACAGCGTCAGAGCTGGAAACCTTGCGAAAGACAGGAGCGTTCGAAGTCCTGAAAGATGATAAGCGCTGTAAGGAAAGTACATATCTGAAACGAGGGGATATTCTTGTTACACGCACAAAGGGACATACAGTTGTAGTCCTGGACAATGGATCTGGAGTGACTTCCGCTTCAAAGAGCACCAGAGCTTATGTCGTCGGACAAGTCTATACAACACAGGTGGACGACCTGAGCGTCCGAACCGGTCCGGGAACCAATAATCCGGAAAAATCTTATGCGGAGTTATCCAGTAATGCACAGCAACACGCGCACGATAACGGGAGACTCAAGAAAGGCACTCGCGTAACCTGCAAGGACGTTCGAAAAGTCGGTAGTGACATCTGGATCAAGATTCCAAGCGGTTGGATTGCTGCATATTATGGTGGCAAGAAGTATGTAGGATAGTGTATAATCTGACATATATATAATAGGTAGAAACTTCTTTATACGTCCTTACAAAATGGTCATCCAATTTGGACATTGAACCTGTCTTCCATCGCAATACTGTGTAAGTATCGGCTGTCTTACAATTTGGTCTGCAAGATAGTCGGCAAATATTCATCTACGATGATTGAAATAGAATCGTAAATATTCCGTTCAGGAATCCATTTGTGGTCAAATGCAGTGGAAGATGTAATAGTAAAATCATAGCCCTGGTTCCGGTACCATTCTGTATAGACCCGATTTAATGTAAAGGACATAATTGCCAGTACATTTGCGCGAATCGTATTGGTGGGCCAGGTTGCATAGATTTCACTGGATGCCACATTTTTGATATAATCTTTGTAACGGACATAATAATTTTTAGCGGTGGAGTCTCTCGGACTTCCATCATGAACAACGATGTATTCAGGAATAACGACCCGGCTTAAGACAATTTCACCGCTTTCGGTTAATGGCTTGATTTCTTCCTCCGGTATTTTCGCCGGGTAATTTCCATATAATGTATGTGCAGGTATCACATAAATAGAATTTTGATTTGTGTCAGGAATGAGCGGACGCATGGAAATATTCTGGATAGCTGTGACTGTGGATAGAATCTCAGCACCTGCAATCTGGATAGATTCATAGCCTGCTGCTTCCACAGAAATTGTATATTCAGAATAGGGCTGCAATTCGTTTGTTTCATCTAAGCTGTATTCAATTGGAGGTGCAGGAAGATTAATGGTGTCGGTCTGACCGGAAGAATCTGTAGTCAACTCTTCCAATGTCTCATCAGGGACTCCAGTGTATGAAATCGAAATACGTGCATTTTCAATAGGATGTGCATGAATCCTGGAAGTCAGATTTATTTTCAACTGCCCCCCAATCCGGCGTGTCGGTTATATGAAAAATGCTCATAATAAAAAATACCTCATAGAAACTAGATTACTTTTATTGTATGATAGAGAAAGAAAATGTGTGAGATGTGAAGAAAGGATTATAGATGGAAAAAAAGAAGAAAAGAAGACGCCATAGAGGTTTGAGATTCCTGATTTTAGTAATGGGAGTTTTGATTGCCTGTGGAGTATATCAATACAGGGAATATGGCAATATAAAAGATGTCATGCTGAAATTAATTGGTCAGGATCCGGTGATATATCAGCATGTTTCAGAAGAAATCGGAGAAATGGACGGTAAATTTTATTATCAGCAACTAAGTGAAGAAGAGCAGACAGTGTATCAGGAGCTTTTGCAGGGGCTTTTGGATCATGTAGAGCAAATTCATGTGCACAGCCAGAAGCCGGAACGTGTTAATGAACTTCTTGTTTATGTGTTGAATGATTATCCAGAGATTTTCTGGAGCGATGGGACAGCTTCTTCCACAGCCTATTCTGGACTTCAGAATTATACGTCTGTGATGCCGGGATATTTGTATACGAAAGAAGAATGTGAGAAAAAGAAGACACAGATTGACATGGAGGTGTCGGAGTGTCTGTCCGGTATCAGTGAAAATGCTTCGGATTATGAGAAGATTCTTTATGATTATGAGTATATTGTGAATCAGGTGGATTATGATGATGCAGCAGAAGATAACCAAAATATTTGCAGTGTATTTATTGGAAAAAAGTCAGTGTGTGCCGGTTATTCTAAAGCAATGCAGTATCTCATGGAGAAGCAGGGGCTGTTCTGCACTTATGTTACTGGGGAGGTGACAGAATCTTTCAGTGATAGTGATGGTCATAAGATCCCTCATGCATGGAATTTGGTGAAATGTGACGGCGATTATTATTATGTGGATGTGACGTGGGGAGATCCAATTTTCCAGGAGTCGGAAGAGGAGGCTGAAAATGTAATGGATGACGAAATTCGTGACAATATCAGCTACGATTATATGCTTTGTGATGATGATGAGTTGTTTCGGACTCATACGCCGGATTTGGAAGTAGAACTTCCGGATTGTACGAAGATGGATTTGAATTATTATGTAGTTAATGGAATGTATTATACAGAATATGATGGTCAGACGGCGCTTAAAGCAATGAACCAGGTGATTTCGGCGAGAGAGACGAAAGTTGTACTGAAATATTCCGATGAATCAGTTTATAAAACTGCAAAAGAAGACATTTTAAATAACGAGGTGAAGCGTGCTGCACAGAATCTGGCGCAGTGGTATCATTTGACAGAAGTCTCCTACAGTTACATAGATGACAAAAAAATGAATAAAATTACAATTTTCTGGAAATATTCTTAAAAAAAGAATTGAAATATATCTCATCCTAAATGCTAAAAATATCAACCGGATTTTAAACGAAAAAGTATGGATAAAACCAATATAACAGGCATATTGACGAAAAAAGCAATTTTTTGACGTAAAATAAAACACATTAAAATTAGCGGCTATTTTAATGATTTTGTCGAAAGTAGATAAAAAACTGTAAAAAAAACTTTTTTTGGGTTGAAAAAGGATAATAAGTATAGTATACTTTTAACAATTTGGGAAGCTTTAGAGCAGACTAGAAGTAACAGAAAGGATAAGGGTGAATATATGAAAGCATTTCTAATTCTAGAAGACGGGACAGTCTTTGAGGGAAAAAGTATCGGGGCGACGAGGGATATGATCAGTGAGATTGTTTTTAATACGTCAATGACCGGTTATCTGGAGGTGCTGACAGACCCTTCATATGCCGGACAGGCCGTTGTGATGACTTATCCACTGATAGGAAACTATGGAATCACACCAGATATGGAGTCAAAGAAAGCATGGCCGGACGGATATATTGTAAGAGAATTATCCAGAATGCCAAGTAATTTTAGATGTAACGGTACAATTCAGGATTTCCTTGCTGCACAGGACATTCCAGGAATTGAAGGCGTGGATACAAGAGCATTGACGAAGATTCTCAGGGAAAAGGGAACCATGAATGGTATGATTACTACAAATGAGAATTATAATTTAGATGAAATCATTCCAAAACTTAAGGCGTACACCGTTGGAGATGTTGTATCAAAGGTGACCTGCGATGAGAAACATGTTTTTCCAGGAGAAAAATTTAAAGTGGCACTTATGGATTTTGGAGCAAAGAATAATATTTCAAAATCTTTAATTCAAAGAGGCTGTGAAGTGACTGTCTATCCGGCAGACACAAAAGCAGAAGAAATCATAAAATCTAATCCGGACGGAATCATGTTATCCAATGGTCCTGGAGATCCGGAAAACTTGTGTTTCTATTATAGAAGAGATCCGAAAATTATCAGAGACAGACATTCCAATATTTGCAATTTGTCTGGGACATCAGTTGATGGCTCTTGCATATGGTGCAAAGACATATAAATTAAAATATGGTCACAGAGGTGGCAATCACCCTGTAAAAGATCTGTCTACGGGACGCGTTTACATTTCCTCGCAGAATCACGGATATGCGGTTGATTATAATACTATGGATAAGAATGTTGCAGAAGAAGCATTTATCAATGTCAATGATGGAACAAACGAAGGATTGAATTACATAGGCAAGAAGATATACACTGTACAGTTCCACCCGGAAGCATGCCCGGGGCCACAGGATTCTACATTCCTGTTTGACAGATTTATTGAGATGATGAAGGGGGACAAATAAGATGCCAAGAAATAAAGAAATTAAGAAAGTACTTGTAATTGGATCTGGTCCTATCGTCATTGGTCAGGCAGCAGAGTTTGACTATGCGGGTACACAGGCATGTCGTTCTTTGAAAAGAAGAAGGACTGGAAGTTGTGCTGTGAATTCAAATCCTGCGACTATTATGACGGACAAGGATATTGCTGATAAAGTATACATAGAGCCATTGACGGTAGAAGTTGTTGAACAGCTTATTATGAAAGAGAAGCCAGACAGTGTCCTGCCGACTCTGGGAGGACAGGCAGCGCTGAATCTTGCTATGGAATTGGAAGAGCGGGGGTTTTTCAAAGAACATAATGTCCGCTTAATCGGAACAACAGCTCAGACAATTAAGAAGGCAGAGGATCGTCTGGAATTTAAATCAACAATGGAAAAAATTGGCGAACCATGTGCAGCATCACTTGTAGTTGAGAGCGTAGAGGACGGAATCGAATTTTGCAGAAAAGATTGGATATCCGGTCGTTCTTCGTCCGGCATACACTCTTGGCGGAAGCGGTGGTGGAATTGCACATGACAGACGTCAGCTTGTAGAGATTCTTGAAAATGGACTTCGTCTTTCCCGTGTGGGTCAGGTACTTGTTGAACGTTGTATCGCAGGATGGAAAGAGATTGAATATGAGGTAATGCGTGATGCAGCAGGAAATTGTATCACGGTTTGTAATATGGAAAATATTGATCCGGTTGGTGTACATACCGGAGACAGTATTGTTGTAGCACCGTCTCAGACGCTGGGCGATAAAGAATATCAGATGCTCCGTACATCAGCCCTCAATATCATTAGTGAGCTTAATATTACAGGAGGCTGCAACGTACAGTATGCCTTGAATCCGGAATCATTTGAATATTGTGTTATTGAAGTGAATCCACGTGTCAGCCGTTCTTCTGCGCTTGCATCGAAAGCTACGGGTTATCCAATCGCAAAGGTAGCAGCAAAGATTGCGCTTGGATATACACTTGACGAGATTAAAAATGCAGTTACAAAGAAGACATATGCAAGTTTTGAACCGATGCTTGATTATTGTGTTGTTAAGATTCCGAGACTTCCATTTGATAAATTTATCAGTGCAAAACGTACGCTGACTACACAGATGAAGGCGACCGGAGAGGTCATGAGTATTTGTGATAATTTTGAGGGAGCGCTTATGAAAGCAATCCGATCTCTGGAACAGCATGTGGACAGTCTTATGTCCTATGATTTCAGTCATCTTTCCAGAGAAGAACTGATGAACGCATTGGACGTAGTAGACGATCAGAGAATCTGGAAGATTGCAGAGGCAGTTAGAAGAGGAATTCCTTATACAGAAATACATAAAATTACAAAGATTGATATTTGGTTTATCGATAAGATTGCAAACCTGGTAGAGATGGAGCAGTCTCTGCGTGCATGCGCGCCAAGAGTAGCGTCCGGACGTGGTGGAATTGGAAAGGAATTATTAAAAGAAGCAAAACGTCTGGAGTTCCCGGACGAGGTTATTGCAAGACTGACAGGTCTTACAGAAAGACAGGTGCATGATCTTAGAATGGTATACGGTATTACCGCATCTTACAAAATGGTAGATACCTGTGCCGCTGAGTTTGCGGCAGAAACACCGTATTATTACTCTGTATTTGGAAGTGAAAATGAAGTAGAAGAGACTTCCGGTAAGAAAAAGGTTCTTGTCCTTGGTTCTGGTCCAATCCGTATCGGACAGGGAATCGAGTTCGATTTCTGTTCCGTACACTGTACATGGGCATTTGCAAAAGAGGGATACGAGACAATTATCATTAATAATAACCCGGAGACAGTCAGCACGGACTTCGATATTGCCGATAAGCTTTATTTTGAGCCGCTGACACCGGAAGATGTAGAGAGCATTGTAGACCTGGAGAAGCCGGACGGAGCAGTTGTTCAGTTTGGTGGTCAGACAGCAATTAAATTGACAGAAGCATTGATGAAAATGGGAGTGCCGATTCTTGGTACAAAGGCAGAAGATGTAGATGCAGCCGAAGACCGCGAATTATTTGATGAAATTCTGGAAAAATGCCAGATTCCAAGACCGACTGGTGGAACTGTATTTACAGCTGAGGAGGCAAAGACTGTTGCGAACAGACTCGGCTATCCGGTACTGGTAAGACCGTCCTATGTGCTTGGCGGACAAGGTATGCAGATTGCTATTAACGATAATGATATCGAGGAATTTATCGGAATCATCAATCAGATTGCGCAGGATCACCCGATTCTGGTAGACAAATATTTACAGGGAAAAGAGATTGAGGTCGATGCCGTATGTGACGGAGAAGATATCCTAATTCCAGGTATCATGGAGCATATTGAGCGTGCGGGTATCCATTCCGGAGATAGTATCTCTGTATATCCTGCAAAGAGTATTTCGGATAAGACAAAACGTACTATTGAAGAATATACAAGACGACTTGCAAATCCCATGCATGTCATCGGACTGATTAATATTCAGTTCATTGTGTGTGGTGAAGAGGTTTATGTTATCGAGGTAAACCCAAGATCCAGCCGTACGGTACCATACATTAGTAAAGTAACTGGAATTCCAATTGTTCCACTGGCAACAAAAGTGATTATCGGTCACAAGATCAAAGAACTTGGATATACACCGGGACTTCAGCCGGAGGCAGATTACTATGCAGTTAAAATGCCGGTATTCTCTTTTGAGAAGATTCGTGATGCAGATATCAGCCTTGGACCAGAAATGAAGTCTACAGGAGAGTGCCTTGGAATTGCCAAGACATTTGACGAGGCGCTATATAAAGCATTCTTAGGTGCAGGAATCAAACTTCCGAAATTTAGCAATATGATTATGACTGTCCGTGATGAGGATAAGGATGAGGCTGTAGAAATCGGTAAACGTTTTGAAAAGATCGGATACAAGATTTTTGCGACAAAAGGAACAGCAGAAGCACTTACAGAAGCAGGTGTGAAAGCAATTGCAGTCAACAAGATTGAACAGAGCACACCGAACCTCATGGATCTGATCCTTGGACATAAGATAGATCTTGTTATTGATACTCCGCCACAGGGAGCAGAACACTCCAAAGACGGTTTCGTAATTCGAAGAAGTGCAATTGAGACGGGTGTCAATGTCCTGACAGCTATCGATACAGCAAAAGCACTAATCACCAGTCTGGAGAATACAGATATTCAGAAACTGACACTGGTGGACATTGCAAAGATTCAGGCAGTATAGGCATTCTTGAAAGTAGAAAATATCATGAGATGAGGGTGGTATTGAAAAAGGCAGCCATGGCGCACAAAATGTGTCATGGCTGCCTTTTTTCTTTCCAAGTGAAATATTCACTATCTGGACGTGCTACAGGCATTCTTGAATTTATATATTTAAATAGAAAGGCTGCAAGAAATTAAAGAGTGCGGTCAGTTTGGCGGTGTGTTATAATTGGAATCAGAAAATCAGTTATTTTAGAACATAATTGATAATATCATATAATGAATTGCCCCATTTGTCGGGCAACTCATATAATGACTGGAAGAGGTACATGACATGGAAAAAAGAATTAGCGGAACAACGACATTATTAGCACTGATTGGTTCTCCGGTGGGACATTCCGGTTCTCCGGCAATGCACAATTACAGCTTTGAAAAATTAGGACTTGATTATGCCTACATGGCATTTGAGATAAAAGAAGACCAGGTAGGAGAATTTCTGGATGCGGCGAGACTTCTTAAGATCCGCGGTTTTAATGTGACGATGCCATGTAAGATGGAAGTTGCAAGACAGGTTGATGAGTTGTCTCCGGCAGCGCAGATCATGGGCGCTTCCAATACGGTAGTGAATGAAAATGGAAAACTAATCGGACACAATACAGACGGAGCCGGATTCGTGAAGAATCTGGAGGAACATGGCGTTTCTGTAAAGGATAAGACAATTACACTTATGGGCGGTGGTGGAGCCGGAACTGCAATTTTTGTACAGCTTGCACTGGACGGAGCTTCCAAGATTCATGTGTTTAACCGAAAGGGAGCAAACTTCGAAAAGCTTGAGAAGATTGCGAAGAAAATATTAGAATTTGCACCAGAGTGCAAGATACAGGTCTGTGATATGGCAGATAAAAAAGCATTGTATAAGAGTATTGGAGAGAGTGATATTCTTGTAAATGCAACAAATGTGGGCATGAAACCGAATGAGAAAGGGACGATGATCCAGGACACTTCCGTATATAGGGAAGATCTGGTCGTTGCGGAAATTATTTATAATCCGAAGGAGACACGTATGATGCGCGAGGCGAAAGAAGCAGGCGTGAAATGTGTGGTCGGTGGAAAAGGGATGCTCCTGTGGCAGGGGGCAGAGGCATTCCGCTTGTTTACAAGTCAGGAAATGCCAGTGGAAGACGTGAAAGCAAAATTTTTTGCACAGTAGAGAATAAAAGATAGACTTATATCAGCTGGAGGATTCGGATTTAAAACAGAACCTTAAATTTTTGTAAGATTTGAGGAGAACTATACACAAATCGAAAAAAATCAGTTACACTATTGCCAAACGGGTGACTTAGGAGGATGTATGTATAAAATCTTAATTATAGAAGACGACCGGACGATTGCCAATGTGCTGGCGGAGCATTTGAGAACATGGGGTTATGAGGTGCATTGTGTAGCGGATTTTAAGAATGTGATGGAAGATTTCCGGGAGTATGAGCCGCAGCTTGTGCTCCTGGATATTGTATTGCCATTGTTTAATGGGTTCCACTGGTGCCAGGAAATCCGCAAGATTTCAAAAGTACCGATTATCTTCTTATCATCGTCAAATGATAATATGAATATTGTTATGGCCATGAATATGGGCGGAGATGAATTTGTGGAGAAACCATTTGACCTTGGCGTAGTGACGGCGAAGGTGCAGGCGGTGCTTCGGCGAGCTTATGCATTCCGTGGGACGATGGACGTCCTTGAGCATGCAGGAGTGATGCTAAATGTTAATGATGCGACAGTGACCTGTGGGAGCCAGTCGGTGGAGCTTACGAAAAACGAATTCCGGATTCTGAAGCTTCTGATGGAGAATTCAGGACGGATTGTTTCAAGGGAAAATCTGATTACGAGGTTGTGTATAAATGCTAATATAAGAATGTACAGAAATGATCATTTAAAAATGTACAAAATCACATTATAATAAATTCTCTACGGAGGAATTATTATGATATATACACCAAAGATTACTAGTGACATTCAGATCAACTCTTTAAAAGATCTGGTAAAACTAAAACCTTTTTTGGAGGATAGCACATTGAAAATTAATAAAAGCCAGATTGCCAGAGAACTAGGTAAGGATCGAAGGACGGTTGATAAATATCTAAAAGGATATGAAAAACCAACAGCTCGTAAGCGCTCATCCTGTATAGATGATTATTATGATATCATCAAAGAACTTCTTTCCGATGAAAACCAGCAGATTTTTTATTATAAACGTGTTTTATGGCAATTCTTAAAAGATAATCACGGATTGTCCTGTGCCCAGTCAAGTTTCCGCAGATACATCAGCCAGCATTCAGAATTCCAGTCTTATTTTGAACGAAGGCAGAAGCGACACATCAAAAAGAAATCTCATCTGCGCTTTGAAACACCACTTGGAAAACAAGCACAGCTGGACTGGAAAGAATCCATGAAGTTTCTGTTAAAGTCTGGGGAATGGGTCGACATCAACATCTTTGTATTGTTGCTTTCATCATCACGGTTTCGTGTTTACAGATTATCTCTATCGAAAACACAGGATATCTTATTTTCCTTTATTGATGATGCATTTGAAACATTCGGTGGAGTTCCTGAGGAACTTCTGACAGATAACATGAAGACGGTTATGGATCAGCCACGAACTGCTTACAGTAAAGGAAAAGTGAATCCATGCTTTGCCCAGTTTGCCTCAGATTATGGATTTAAGGTACGACCCTGCATGGCTGCACGCCCTCAGACAAAAGCAAAAGTGGAAGCTCCGATGAAACTACTCGATGAACTTTATGCTTATAACGGACTTCTCGATTATCATGAACTCAATCAGTTGGTATATAAACTAAATGAACGTATCAATCATGCGGTACACCCAGGAACTGGAAGGATCCCTGTAATGTATCTTCAAAAAGAAAAGGCTCACTTATCACCACTTCCACGTAATGTGATAAGAAAGCCTTATCAGATGATCCATACAACTGTAAAAGTGAATTCATCCTGTATGATCACTTATCGTTCCAATCAATATTCCGTACCACCAAAATATCTTGGAAAACGTCTGGTATTACAGGTATATGATAATTATCTGTATGTGTATTATAACACAGAACTGATCGTGATACATCCGATCAGTGCAAAAAAACTTAATTATACACACGATCATTATGTTGCTATCAGTAAACAGACGTTCAAAGAACAGACAATGGATATTGAAAAGATCGCAAAAGAAAACCTGACACAGATAGGAGCAATGTTTAAAAATGAATAGCACATATGTACAATTAAAGAAAAACCTTGAGTATCTGAAATTGAATCAGATGGATCTTCATCTTGATGAAGTGATCGATCTGATCACTTCGTCACCATTATCATTTACGGAAGGACTCTGTAAACTAACGAATTATGAGATTGATTTTAAAGAAGCAAACATGATCCGTTCCATGGTAAAAGTCGGAGCTTTCCCTCATCAAAAAGGGATCCGTGACTTTGATTTTGAATTTCAGCCATCCGTTAATCCGGAAGAGATCAAGGATTTTGCAACTTTAAGATTTCTGGAAAATGCTGAAAACATCGTGTTTTTAGGTCCGAGCGGAGTAGGTAAGACACATCTTGCCACTGCGATTGGAGTAACTGCAGCAAAAAAACGTTACAGTACATATTTTATCAAATGCCATGATCTGATCATGCAGCTAAAAAAAGCAAAACTGGAGAATCGTCTAGAAGCAAGATTAAAACACTTTTTCAAATATAAGCTGCTGATCATTGATGAGCTTGGTTATCTTCCGATTGAAAAAGATGATGCAAAGCTGTTTTTCCAACTGATTGACAAGCGATATGAAAAAAGAAGTACGATCATTACCACAAATATCAACTTTAATTCATGGGATGATGTATTTTTTGATCCAGTGATCGCAAATGCGATTCTTGACCGAGTGTTACATCATGCACATGTGGTAAATATCACAGGAAAATCTTATCGCTTAAAAAAATATACCGATCAAGAGGAAGAATAGCAAAAATGTACATTCTTAAATGATCAAAAATGTACATTTTAATGTTGACATTTATAGACGATAAACTTTTCAGGCAGATAAACGCAACTTTGAAAAAGACTTTTGGACTTTGGGTTTACAAGCCGGAGGGGAAAGAAAATATTCGTTATCTATGCCCGAAGTGCCTGAATGATTACATCCATAATCCGGACTATATTGTAAGGCGACTTGACCCATTTGCAAAGCGAAAAGACAGATGTGATAAGTGTGATGGAGATGGTTGGGATTATGTTGTTACCGACAGATATTCGTCAAAGAAAGAAAAGAGGTGTAAGAACGTCTAATAGCAGTGTAAAGAAGCTGAGTTATAATGTACCTCTTTGGCATAAGCCTAATTTGTCGATTGAAGAAGCATCTATATATTCCAATATTGGAACAGGAAAACTTTATGAAATGACGGAAAAGCAAGATTGCCCGTTTGTACTTTGGATAGGAAGCCGCCGAATGATAAAGCGGAAAATTTTTGAGGAATATATTGCAAATCAGTATTCTATTTAATGAAAAAGTCAAATCTGCGATGAGCAAATTCGCATCGTTGGCTCAGCGTAGATTTTTAAGTATGCTGTAACCACGCAAAGGAGGTTACAGCATATGAACAACGAAAAAGATGAAACAATTTATAATGTCCCACTTTGGGAGAAAGTAATGCTTACAATTGATGAAGCCGCAGCTTATACAGGTGTTGGAAGCAGAAAAATCAGACAGCTTACCGATAATGAAAGATGTCCGTTCGTTTTATGGAATGGCTCAAAGCGACTTATCAAGAGAGAAGAATTTGTTGAATTTATAAAAAAGCAGTATTCGATATGAGGAGGTATTATTGTGAGTAATCCAGTAAAAAAAGAAAGATTAGAAGTACCGATATGGCATAAGCCGTATCTGACCATTGATGAAGCTACTGCCTATACCGGCATTGGCAGAGAAAAACTTCGTGAAATGACAAGGTTTGCTGACTGTCCATTTGTGTTATGGGTGGGAAAATGCCGAATGATAAAAAGAGAATTGTTTGATGAGTACATTGAAAAAATGTATGAGATTTAGGAGGTGGAACGATGAATGTGGATTTTGCAGATGAAGAAATGATTGCTTATCGGGAAAGCCTTATAGAAAAGAAAAAAGAGCAGCCATTTTGGAAAAAGAAATGTTTGTCGGTAAATGAAACAGCCGCTTATACAGGTATCGGAAGGGGAAAAATACGAGAGTTGATGAAAAGGAAAGACTGCAATTTTATGACGACAGACGGTTATCAGGTGTATGTCATCATCGATAAATTTGTGGAATTTTTAAATAGCAGGAAATGAAATATAGGAGGAACAGCCGTGGCAAGACCAAAACGAAAAGATAAAACAAGGACAGTTCTTCGCACGGGAGAACTTCAAAGAAGTGATGGAAGTTATCAGTACAGTTGGACTGATGAAAACCATAAAAGAAGATATGTTTATTCAAAAACGCTTGAAGCACTCAGGATTAAAGAGGAAGCGATTGAGAAAGACAAAAGTGATGGCATAAAAGCGGAAGCACGATATGTTACACTCGATGATTTATATGAGTTGTGGAAAGACCTGAAGAGAGGATTGAAAAACAACACTTTTGAGAATTACAAATATATTTATGAAACCTTTGTACGTCGGCAAATCGGTTCTAAGAGAGTTTCAACATTTTTGAAATCAGATATTAAGAGATTTTATAATTATCTGGTTGATGAGCGAGGATTGAAGCCAGCAACGGTTGATGGTGTCCACAACATTCTTCATCAGATATTTGATATGGCGGTTGATGATAACTATATCAGAAACAATCCGACAAATAATGTTTTAAGGGAATTGAAAAAGGCTCATTGCTTCAAGACAGAGAAACGCAGGGGACTTACTCGACCTGAGCAGGAATTGTTTATGGATTATCTGAAGAACTCTAATACAGCAGTGTATTGGTATCCGGTGTTTGCAGTAATGCTTGGAACGGGGTTAAGAGTTGGAGAAGCAATTGGGATACGCTGGGATGATATTGATTTGGAGAATCGAATTATTGATATCAATCATAGCTTAACCTATTACCAGAGAGCGGATGATTCATATAAATGTGAGTTTAGAGTATCTTTGCCAAAGACGGAAGCTGGTAATCGTAGAATACCTATGATGCAGCAGGTATATGATGTGCTTCAGGAAGAATATGAGAGACAGAAGCAAGAAGGCTTTTGTGTTGAGAATGTGGATGGAATGACCAATTTTGTATTTACAAACCGATTTGGGATGCCACATAACCCAGCAGCAGTAAACCGGGCAATCAAGAGAATTGTGGATACACATAATTCAGAAGAAGAGGTGGCTGCTAAAAAGGAGAAGAGAGAACCTGTTATGATTCCAAGATTCTCCTGCCATATCTTCAGACATACGTTTGCATCAAGATTTTGCGAGAATGAAACCAACATCAAAGTAATTCAAGAGGTAATGGGACATGCTGATGTATCGACTACCATGAACATATATGCAGAAGCAAACCCAGATGTTACCAAATCAGTAATTGAGAAATTATCAAAAAATATGGATATTTTTTAGAAAAGAGTCCTGCGATTGAACTCTTTGAAGATTGAAAAATATACCTATTCATACTGTGGCAAATATGTTATACTTGTTAAGTATTGTTGTGTTTGACACAGCAGTACATGCATAAAATAAAAATGACGTATTTTAAGGCGAATGACATCTTTTGGACGCACAAAATGTCAAAAAAATCGTCCAAGAGTATCCAAGTATATAGAATCCGGGAAAGCCCATTTTCCCAAAGGGGCTTACAAGGATATACAAGAGTTAGCTTAGCAATCAAAAAAGGCTCCCGACAATGAAGTCCTTAGATGGTGTAAATAAGAAAAAATGATGTAAATAATACAGCTTCTGAAGCACCTGAAAAAAATTGTAAAAAACTGAGTCTGAAAAGATTGATTTTTCTAAGGTAAAGGTAGAGCCTTTATTTGAGGAATTTGTTGATTTTGATACATTCAGCAAGTCAGATTTCCGTGCAGTAAAGGTTAAAGAGTGTGTTGCAGTACCGAAGTCAAAGAAACTGTTACAGTTTACTCTTGATGACGGAACAGGCACAGACAGAACCATTTTAAGCGGTATTCATAGCTTTTATGAGCCGGAAGAACTGGTTGGAAAGACTCTTATTGCTATCACAAATCTTCCACCGAGAGCGATGATGGGCATTGACTCTTGCGGTATGCTCCTTAGTGCTATCCACGAAGAAGAAGGCGAAGAAAAGCTCCATCTTCTGATGGTTGATGACCACATTCCAGCAGGTGCAAAGCTCTATTAAGATGATGTAAAGATGTACCGTTTTACCGAATAGACGGGACGTACTTCATTTGATAAAAAACTAAAAAAACAGCGATTTACATCAAACTTACATCAATTGATGCAGAAATCGGTGCAAGCAAGAAAAAATCGCATAATTGGCAGAATGAATGGGCAGTCCTGAAATCGGGATTGCCCATTTTTAGAAGAAAGACGAAAAACTCTTGACCTGCACGCAGCGTATACGCTTATACTATCAACATAAATCATAAGGAGGTGCATCGGATGTTATTAAATGAAATTATAAATGAGGTTGGAATGACAAAGCGTGCAGTTAAGTATTATGAAGAAAAAGGATTGCTGTCAGTGGATAAAGATAACAATGGTTATCGTAACTATACTGCACAAGATGTTGAAACTTTAAAAAAGATTTCAGTATATAGAAAACTCGGTATTAGTATTAAAGACATACAGAGCCTTTTGGAAACTGGCGACAAAAGTATTCTTCTTCGTATTTATCAAGAAAAAGTGCAGGAAAAAGTTTTAAAAGACTCAGAACTTGAAGCTTTGAAGCAATTTATAGATGATGGTGACGCAGACAAAGCAAATGAGGCACTTGATTATCAAACCGTTGAAAATGCAATTGAGTCTTTGCTACCGGGAAAAGAATGGGGAGATTATTTTAAAAGTCATTTCAAACCATTTCTTAATGTAAGGTTGAAGACTCTGGAACAGAAGCAGGCACTACATAATATATTAGAATATTGCGATGAAACGACATTGAAAGTTCCTTTTATTATGGGAATAGGTGCGAAGATGATAGGTGGGATTGCACAAGAAACCAGAACCGCAGATGAGATGATAGCCTATTATCGTGATATGAGTGAAAGTGAATATGAAAGACTAAAAGAAAAAGTATGGAAAGGTGCTAAAATGAAAAACGGTATAATGAAATACCATCCAGCATTTATTGCACAGAGAAAAATGCAGAAAGAGTTACAAAATAAAGGATATAACGATATATTCATTCCTAATTTAATGGTTCTGTCTCCAACGTATGCAGAATATAAGAAAGCGTTAGATAATGTGAACGATAGAATGTGTAGAGAACTTGGACTGTATTATGATAGCAATTATAACTTAGTTATTAAAAAAGATAATTCTAAGTAAAAGTTAAACTACCCTTTGGGAGAGGAGAAATCCTTTTCTCAAAGGGCTTTTTCTATTTATACGGATATTCGCAAACTACAAGATAAAGCCAAAACTTCATATATACTGACAATATCAACAGAAGCCGGAGAGAGGAGCTGATCGTGGTGTAAGATAAAATTCCCATCCTGATAGGTAACTGCATAGATAAAGTTATCTATCAGGATTTTTTGAGTTATAATATCATTT
>ENA-OQDC01000586-OQDC01000586.1-human-gut-metagenome-genome-assembly--contig:-NODE-586-length-24485-cov-5.076689_pt1 | contig 24485 bp, 23 predicted proteins | sample MGYA00242770_ERZ504601 | MGnify/ENA primary metagenome ERZ504601 (study PRJEB26092, sample SAMD00036305) | human gut metagenome | host: Homo sapiens | study: EMG produced TPA metagenomics assembly of...
ATCAACCACATCTGACAACTTACGCTGTTCCCAATCTTCTTCATACCCCTTAAATCGAATCTTTGGTTTACTCATCCATCTCACCTCCCCATCATTTCAATTAAGCTATTCAATGATGCCATTATCGTATCATCTTCTGCCGTCAGCTCTTTCATCTGTGCTACAAGCTCTCCCTGTACCTTTTCCAATTCATCATCAATGTTGTTCATGTCAGTTAGTACTGCATTGATATCTACATCAGGTTCTTTCTCAAATGTATCAACATATCTTGGAATATTCAGGTTAAAATCATTTTCTTCAATCTCTTCAAAACTTGCCAGATAGGACTGTTTTTCTACTTCTTCTCGTTTATGATACAGTTCTAATACTTCTTCAATATGTTCGTCTGTCATTTTATTTTGTTTTTTGATCTTTTTCAAATTTCTTTGAAGCATCGATAAATAGGACATCTCTTCCTTCTCTATGTTTCTTTAACACAATAATACATGTTGGAATCGATGTATTATAAAACATATTGGCAGGTAATCCAATAACTGCATAAATATTTCCTGCTCGTAATAATTTCTCTCTGATTTTTCCTTCTGCGGCACCTCTAAATAAAACTCCGTGTGGCAATACGATCGCCATGGTTCCATTATTTTTCAAATGATACAGTCCATGTAGTAAAAATGCATAGTCTGCCTTTGATTTTGGTGCTAGTACACCATAATCACTAAATCTCTCATCTTGTAAAAATCCTTTTGCAGCACTCCATTTTGCGGAATATGGTGGATTCATTAATACCATATTGAAATCTGTTTCTTCATCTGTTGGCCAGTCGGCATCTAAAGTATCTCCATGGTGTAATTTCTGATTTGCTGGAACAACTCCGTGAAGGAACATATTCATTCTTGCCAGATTATATGTTGATGTATTTAATTCTTGTCCATAATATTTGATATATTCTGGATATTTCACATATTTTTTTGCATTTAGTAGCAGAGAACCAGATCCCATACATGGATCATAGATAGATAATCCTCTTTTATCTTCCTGTCCATTAATCGCAATCTTTGTCAGAATTTTAGATACTGGCTGTGGTGTATAGAATTCTCCTGCCTTTTTCCCAGTTTCAGAAGCGAACTGTCCAATTAAGAATTCATAAGCATTCCCCAGAATTTCTGCATCTGTATTTAATAGATCTGCTTTATCGATTTCTTTGATCAAACTTGCTACTGTATCACTCTGCTTTTGATCCCCTGTTCCTAAACGATTGGAATATAAATCAATGTCTGCAAATAAATCTGCAAAAATCTCATCACTTTGCTCGATATTATTAAATGCTTTCTGCAACTGTTCTCTATTGAATGAATTGTCATTTGCTGCCTGTGCAAAACTTGTATATGTAAGTTCTGGTTCAATTACATAATGAAACTCTGAACGAATTTCTTCTTTTAATTCTTCTCCACTTTCATCTTCTACTGCTTCTTTATACGCATCTAACGCAATCTTTAGTGTCTCTGGTTTCTCGTCGTAAATCAGATCATAAGCTTTAATCAGGAATGAATCTGACAGGTATTTGTAAAATACGATCCCAAGCAGATAATTTTTATATTCATTTGCATCCATTTTTGAGCGCAGGATATCTGCACCACTCCATAATACACTCATTAAGTCTTTATTATTCTCTAATTCCGCCACGTTTATACTCCTCTTCTCTATATAATTTTTATTCATTATAACATGTTTTCACTTACACTGTTTCACAGCGCAAGCTTTTGTATAATTCATTTTGTAAATTTAATTTTACGCTAAAATAAGTGAAATTTCATCATAAAACGTACTTTTGATTCATTTAAATTCAGATTTTTATCATTATTTCTGTTCTATAGATTTCTATTTTTATTCTTTTATCATCAAAGTTAGTACTTATATGCAAAATATATTTTGAAATATTGTTTTTCTTCTGTATAGTATCTTTTTTTATAACTAAATTAAACTAACTTGGGAACAGCGTAAGTTATCAGAGATAGCTACAATGCATGCTCGAATTGGATGGCAAAATCTTAGAACTTCAGAATTTTTAGATAGTGGTGATTACATGCTTATTACTGGAACAGATTTTGAGGATGGTACTATAAATTATTCAACATGCCATTATGTAGAAAAAGAACGTTATGAACAAGATAAAAATATTCAAATTCGAAATGGCAGTATTCTCATTACAAAGGATGGAACTTTAGGAAAAGTAGCATATGTTCAAGGCTTAACAATGCCAGCAACATTAAATGCCGGAGTGTTTAATGTTGAAATCAAAGATAAAAAAGAAACAGATGAAAAATATCTTTTTCAATATTTAAAGGCTCCATTTTTGATGGATTATGTAACTAGACATGCTACGGGAGGAACTATAAAACATTTAAATCAAAGTATATTGATAAATTTTCCTGTTTATATGCCAAAGAAAAGTGAACAAGAAAAAATAGGATTGTATTTAATGCAACTAGATTCATTAATCACTCTTCACCAGCGACAATATCAAAAATTATTTCAATAATGGCTGTTGCTAAATTACAACAGCCATTCGCATAACTTCCTTTACAATTCCAACATCTTACAAATTTCTTCTTTATCTGTCTTCGGATGTTCCTTGATTGCCTCATAAATTGGTTGAATCGTAATCACATTTTCTTCAACCTCGTCTACAATCTGATATAATTCCTTATTCTTTTTTATCTTCATTTGCATCTGAATTGATCAGATTTCTCATATTCTTTCTGGCTGTTACATCTCAATCATTGTAGCGTTCATTAAAGAATCCCAAATCTCCTCTCTGGTCTTCTCTGGATTTTCCTTTACGATATCATAGATTTTCTCAATCACATCTGCATCTTCTAACAAATCATCTGCTATCTTCGCTATAGAATCGCCATTTTCAATCTTTTTCTTTACCAGCGTTATTAATTTTAAAATTTCTCCCTGTTTTCTTCCTTCTTTTCTTCCTTCTCGTCTCCCACGATTTTCCGCGCTTCGCAACTGGCTTTCCTTATCCCTGATTGCCATTTGTTCTCTCAGATATAAATATCTTTCACTCTCATCTCGACTCATCTTAATCATTTCATCCCTCACCTTTTCCATGTAATGATTTCCTTCAAATACAATAATGCTATTAAAAATCCTTCTACAATTACTTTTTTGTAAAAAATTGTAATATCAAACTTGTAAAAAGACAGGAGCCAAATAAACTCCTGTCCTAACACACATCATTATATCCTACGCACTTTTATTTTTCCAGTTCTTCCGTCTCAATAATAAACTTCACACTACCCTTCGTTCCACTAGCCTTCTTCGTAAATGTCTGATAGTTTTCTCCTTCATCCATCACTGCATCAGCTCTGTCTAAGATATCTTTTGCATCATCATTGATCGTATTGACAAGTTTCTCAATACCGTCTTTTCTAAAGGTTAACATTCCTTTGTTCAAGGTAACAGCTCCATTTTTTAGAGTTGCAATTCCTGTTGTCATCTGTCCCATTCCATTATCCAGTGTTTTGGCACCTTTGCTTAACTTCTTCGCTCCATTTGCTGCTGTTTTTGTTCCACTGTTTAACGTCTTGGCTCCTTTATCTAATTTCTTGATGGAAGATGCCAGTGTCTTAGATGATGCCTTTAACTGCCCAGTTCCTTCCGCGATCTGTTTTAATGCAGATTCTAACTGTGCTGTGGATATCTTTGTCTTTGTTAGCAGATTTTGAATCTGGGTTAAGCATCCTGATACGATCTGAAGGTCTGTCTGTGTTTCTTGCAAGCTTGTTCCGATAGATCCTGCGTAGGTTCCTAAATTCTTTGCCTGACCTCCTACGGATTGTGCATAACCGCCTAAGTTTTCTACATCTGTCTTTAAAGAACCTGCAATCGTTGTAAGCTGTGCTTTCTGCTCATCTGTAAGAGAACTATAATTATTCTTAATAAATTCTCCAATTGCTCCTGCCTGATTTCCAACATCTGTTGCTGATGCTCCAATAGACTCTGCTAATGCACCTAATGTCTTCGCTGACACACCAACACTTTCTGTCTGTGTCTTAATATTCATTAATTCTTTTGTGATTCCTGTCTGTGCACTCTGTAAGTTAGACTGTAATTTTTCCTGATCACTTTCGCTTGGTGTACTATTCTGCAGTTCTTTGAGAATCTGTCTCACTCCATTATCTAACTTCTCTGTAGATGATGGTAAAGCACTGGTTCCTTTCGCTAACTGACTGGTTCCATTCTTTAATGTTGTAGATCCATTGACCAGTTTGTCAAGTCCTGTTGCTAACTGTTTGGAACTGACTGCAATCTGTTTTGTTCCTGATTTTAATTTTCCAGAGGCTGTGACTAATTTCTCAATTCCTTTAACTAATTCCCCAGAACCATCACATAACTTATCTGTTGCATTTTCAAGGTCCTTTAAGGAATCCGTCAGTTCACTTAAATCTCCTGCATCATCTAAGCCGAATTCGGATAGTGTATCAGAATTAGCAACTGTCGCTGTGACTGTCATCTGGAAGTCTTCTACATCAGCTGTGATCTCGAAATCTTCTGGAATATCGAAGTTTGACCCAATACTTGTATTCTTAAGGTTTAAGCTGTCTGCTAATCCTGGCATTGCAACTCCAATAACGATATGTTTGTTACCATCAGAGATAACTTTTCCGTTTGTTGCTTTGACATTAGAGAAGTTATCTGTATTTAAGATCGCTGCTGTGATCATTGTAAATGGTGTATAGATCGTTGTCTGTTTTCCATTGATCGTCTTTGTCACTTCGGAATGGTTTTCATATTCATAATGTATCTTTACTTTTCCAGATTTACCGATCAGATCTTTTGGTTTGATTTCTTTTCCGTCCAGATAATATGTGACTTTCATAGATACTGGCAGATTCTTATCACTACTTCCCTGATAGTAAATATCATTTCCGTTGGCATTCCATGTAATGTTATGTTTCTTTCCTTGTTGGTATGTTTCGTTTCCTTTGACATTCTCAACATCTGTAAGGTCAGTGGCATCTTTGATCTTTGCTTCTCCTGAGAAGTTCTTTAACCAGTCACTGACGATCACTGTTTTTTCTTCTCCATTTGCATCTGTTTTTACATAGACTGTTTCTTCTTTATCTGCAGTGGACTCGCTAGCTGCTACCGGAACTGCTGCCGGGATTGTAAGAGCTGCCGCAAGGAACATTGCTAATGCTTTTGATAATCTTTTTTTTCTCATAACAATCGCTCTCCTATTCTAAATGCCCCATTTTGAGGGTTGTTTTACAAATTAATTTGTCAAATATCATAAACATTGCCGGCAGAATAAAGATTACGGCAACGGTACTGATCACGGCTCCTCGTGCAAGTAATGTACAGATTGCACTGATCATATCGATGTTTGAATAAATCGCAATACCGATCGTTGCTGCGAAGAAACTTAATCCACTGGTGATGATAGACTGCATGGATGTTTCATGCGCAATACGGATCGCTTCCATTTTCTTCTTGCCATTCATACGTTCCTTCTGGTAACGGCTTGTCATCAAGATTGCATAGTCAACCGTTGCTCCTAACTGGATCGTTCCAATAACGATACTTGCAACGAACGGCAGTGATAATCCCGTGTAATATGGAACCGCCATATTAACACAGATTGCAAATTCGATCACGGCAACCAAAATTACTGGTAAGGAAATGGATTTAAATACGATCAGGATGATCACAAAGATTGCCGCGATCGAAGCAATATTTACATTTCTAAGGTCAACATTGGTGACAGTCTCCAAATCGTTCATCAATGGTGCTTCCCCAATAACCATTGATCCTGGACTGTATTTCTTCACAATCTTGTTGATCTGATCAATCTGTTTATTAACCTGTTCGGTTGCTGATTTGTAATTGGAACAGATAAACTGCATCTCATATTCATCACTTTGTAACATCTCTTTCATAGAAGACGGGATCATATCAGATGGAATACTTGAACCGATCACAGAGTTCATTCCGAGACACCATTCAACGCCATCGACTTTATCGATCTCTTTCTGCATACTGCTTAATTCCTTCTGGCTCATACCGTTCTTGATCATGACCATATGAATGTTACTCATTCCAAATTCATCACTTAACTTCTTATTTGCCACATTACTTGGCAAACTCTGTGGAAGTGATTTATCAATATTATAGTAGATCTCTGTATGATTATTTCCATAGATTGCTGGGAAAATCATAATCAAAAATACGACGATCGTTGCTTTATAATGCTTTGTAATAAAATGTGATGCATTCGTTAAATCTGGCATCAAAGAACGATGGTGTGTCTTCTCGATCAATTTATCACAGATCAGTATCAGTGATGGTAAAACAGTCACACAACAGATAACTCCGATGATAACACCTTTCGCCATAACAATACCTAAGTTAGCTCCTAATGCAAATGTCATAAAGCACAATGCAAAGAATCCAGCAACCGTTGTAACAGAACTTCCTGTGATAGACTTAAATGTATTGGAAATTGCATGTGCCATGGCACGTTCTTTATCATTTTCAAATCTGATCTTATTACTCTCATAGCTATGAAGTAGAAAAATCGAGTAATCCATCGTAACTCCCAACTGCAAGATCGCAGTCAATGCCATTGTAAGATAAGACACATCACTTAGGAAAATATTTGTTCCTAGATTATAAAGGATCGCCATTCCGATACTTAACAGGAATAAAAAAGCAACCGCAAAGGATTCCATCGTAACAAATAATACGATCAGTGAAAGTACTGCTGCGATCGTAACGTAAATTGGAATCTCCTGCATAACCAGGTTCTTGATATCTGTAACTACCCCGGACATACCACTGATAAAACACTGTTTTCCAACAATCTTACGCATCTGCGTGACTGCTTCCATCGTGTTATCAGATGATGTCGTTTCTTTAAACATTGCGATCATCATGGTTGCGTTCTTATTAAAGAATACTTTCCTTACTTTCTCAGGAAGCATTTCTTTTGGAACGCTTAGATCTGCGATATCATCATACCAGATGATCTTGTCAACGTGATCGACTTTCTCTAGTTTCTGTTTTAGCTTCTGTACGTCATGAAGATTCATATCTTCAACGATGATCATCGAATAAGCTCCGGCCCCAAACTGATCTACCATGATATCTTGCCCCTTCACCGTCTCTAATGAGTCTGGAAGATAACTTAAAATGTCATAATTGATCCTTGTCTTCACGATTCCGATCGTTGATGGAATCAGTAAAATGAAAGCCAGGAAGACGATGAATTTTCGATGATGTACTAACTTCTTTGCAAATTGTATCATAGCATCCTCCCATTTCTAATTCTGACGAATAGTCATTTTCAACCTATCTATGTTATACGCCAAAAATGACCAAAGTCAATAAATTGATAATCTTTTGACTTTTGGTCATTTTTAGTTATACTAGAGAAAATGAGAGGAGAGATCGCCATGAAAAAGGTCGAATTAAATAAAAAGAAAAAACAAGATGCCCTTTTAAATACAGCTTATCATCTGTTTACAGAGAAGGGATTTCAAAAGACCTCCATCTCCGATATCGTAAATGAAGCGGGTGTTGCAAAAGGTACTTTTTATTTGTACTTTAAAGATAAACTAGATATCCGCTATAAACTGATTGCAAAGAAATCAGCGGAAGTTTTTAAACATGCTTATCAGGAACTTCAAAAACAGTCTATTGATAACTTTGAAGATAAACTAATCTTTATTGTTGATCAGGTCATTGAATCATTGAATGACAGTCCTACACTTTTAAAACTGATCTCTAAGCATCTAAGCTGGGGAATGTTTAAGAACTCTTTAGTAGAACCAATTGATGATGCCCAACGAAATATTTACGATATATATATGGATCTTTTGAAAAATTCCGGTTATGAATTTGATCATCCAGAGGTTATGATCTATATGATCATCGAGATAGTTGCTGGTTCATGTTATAATGTAATCTTAACAAAGGAACCCGTACCAATTGATGAATTAAAGCCTTATTTATATCAGTCAATTCGGTTGATCATTAAAAATCATATTATTTCATAGCATCATTTTTAACCTTTTGAGAATACCACAGATTGAGCATTCATCTGTGGTATTCTCTTTGTTTATGAAGTTTTAATGGCATTATCCTATGTAATCTATAATGATCTTCGCTGCTTTTTCTATTCCAGTTCTTGCAGAATTGATCATCAGATCATAATTACCTGGATCTCCCCATTTTTGTTTTGTGTAATAGTTATGATAAGAAGATCTCTCCCAGTCTGTCTGCTTGATCATCTTCTTGGCCTGTCGTTCACTGACTCCTTCTGTCTCTACTAACCGTTTGATACGATCTTTTACTGGACTGTGGATAAAGAAGCTGTAGCAGTTTTCATGGTCTTTCAAAACCACATCTGCGCATCTTCCAACAAAGATACAAGAATCATGTTCTGATGCTAATTCATGAATCACCTTTGCCTGAATCATAAATAGTTTCTCTGGTGTCATGATCTCTTCCGTTTCAACACCTGGGAATCTATGTCCGATCGGTACGTTTAATATGTGACTGTAAGTTGCACTTTCTTCGTGGTTCTTTACAAATTCTTCAGACATATCACTTTCTTTGGCAACACGGGAGAGAATTTCTTTGTCATAGAATGGAATTCCTAATTTCTCTGACAGAAGTTCTCCTACTGCCCTTCCACCACTTCCGTATTCTCTGGAAATGCATATGATCGTATTTTTCTTCATATGTAACACCCTTTTCTTTAATCCTTGGTGTCTCAAGTACTGTTTTCCTTTTAATACAATTTTATCACATATGATGAAAATTTACTATCTATACTATCTTATTTTTATCCAACTATTAATTCTGCTTCCTTACGATCGCATACTCATCATCCATCTGGAAATAAGGGCAATCCCAGTCGCTGTAACTCATGAATCTTGCCATTTCATCTTCATCTAAATTAATGTCGCATACATAATATTCATAATCTTCGTCATATACATAATTACTGCAGTATTCACATCCTGCACTTTTTTCTTTGCCATATTTGTTTCCTTTCTTCGTATTTCTTCTATATCTAATCTAATACTTTTATTCTTCCGTGTCCAATTTAATACTTTTCAAAATCTCTGCAAATTCCAATAAAGATTTGCATTTTCCAAACAGCAATGCATCTACTTTGCTTGTATCCTGTACGATATCTGGGATCATCACTGGATTCATTCCTGCCCCGTATGCAGATCTGATTCCATTGATTGCATCTTCTAATGCGATTGCATCCTTTGGATCTACTTTTAGCTGTCTGCATGATTCTACATAAATATCCGGTTCAGGTTTTCCATGTTCGATCATCTCTCCTGTTATGATAGAATCAAAATAGTGCGTAATCTGTTCTCGTTCAAAATTATCGAGTGCATGTTCTCTTGTTGAAGATGTTGCTACTCCAATTTTTAAATTCTTTTCTTTTAACACTTCCAAAATCTCATGCAGTCCTTTTTTGGCTGGTGTTCCGTCTTTTGCCAGATCATAATATGCCTTTCTGTATGTCTGTAAAAATTTCATCAAATGGAAAATCATTTCCGTAATGTTCAAGAAAATATTTCTTTCGGTTCGTAAGATTGGTTCCTAATGTATTTACTATATTATACCCTAATGGTCCGTATCCAAGTTTCTCTCCTGCGATATCCCAAGATTTCTGTACGTAGTGTTCGCTGTCAAACATTAAGCCATCCATATCAAAGACAACTGCTTTGATCGTTTTTAACTTTTCAAGATCCATCGTTTCATTTCCGCCTTTCTGTCTGGTCATTTTCTTATGATACCACGGATTTTGTTAGATTTCATCTTGTTTACAAAAATATATCAGACTGTTATCATTATTTTGCAGAAATAAAATTTTCTGCTTTATCTTAAAGGAGGAATTATTTATGAAATCATCATCAGATTTAAGATCTATGTTAAAAAATATCGACCGGAAAGGATATCCGGCATATAAAGGAACTTATGGAATTTATGATTTTGGAAATTATTATTTATCGATCGATCATGTACAGGGGGATCCTTTTGCATCACCATCGAAATTAAGTATTGAAGTTAAAGGGAAAAAAGCTGGATTCCCTGCTGAATTTTATAATGCAAAATACAAACGCATTGCTCTTTGCGATCACCTGACTCGTCTGTTTTATAATGCTTTATCCAAAATATCTTTTCGTGCAAAAGGTTCTGGAAAAAGTGGGTTATTTTCTATCAGCAAATGTGGGCAGGAAGTTTTGGAACGAACTGCCTGTACGATCAATCCTTCAAATGGAGATATTTCTATTCATTTTGAAGTCGGTTTCCCTGCAAATGGTCGAACTGTCAATGGACGTGAATTATCTAAAATGTTATTTGACCTTCTGCCTTCCTGTGCAATCTCTTCATTGTTTTATAAAAATATAGATCAAAAAGCCTTGAAATCTGCGATTGATCTATCTGAAGATCAATATAATATCCGAACAAAACTAGATTCTATGGGACTTGTTGCATTTATTGCAGATGGTTCTATTTTGCCAAGAGAAAGCGGAGTTTCACAAAGGCCTATGAAACATTGCGTTGCTTTTAAATCTCCTGACAGTTATCGTGTATCCTTTGATCTTCCACATCATGGGAAAATTACTGGTATGGGAATTCCAAAGGGTATTACTTTAATCGTTGGTGGAGGTTATCATGGAAAATCAACGTTACTGAAAGCTTTAGAACTTGGTGTCTATGGCCACATCAAAGGAGATGGCCGTGAATTTGTGATCACTGATCCTACCGCCATGAAAATACGTGCCGAAGATGGCCGAAGCATTACAAATACGGATATTTCCATGTTTATCAACAACCTTCCAAACGGAAAAGATACGATATCTTTCTGTACCGAAGATGCCAGTGGAAGTACCTCTCAGGCTGCAAATGTAGTGGAAGCGATCGAAACTGGTTCTTCTTTATTTTTAATTGATGAAGATACAAGTGCTACTAACTTTATGATCCGTGATGAATTGATGCAACGAGTGATTCTTCGTGATCAGGAACCGATCACTCCATTTATTGAACGTGTCAGAGAATTATATGAACGATATGGTATTTCCTCTATTATTGTAGCTGGAAGCTGCGGTTCTTATTTCCACCCAGCAGATCATATTATCCAGATGGATCAGTATATGCCAAAAGATATTACAATGATTGCAAAAGAAGCAGCCAAGGATTTCCCTATAGTATCACTTCCTGAAAACAAACATCCTGATCCTTGTTTTGACCGATGTTTTAAAGCTGGAAATGATCTGAAAAAGATCGGAGAATTAAAGTGAAAACTCTTGGAAAGGATGCCTTTTCTATTAATAAAGAAACTGTAGATCTTCGTTATGTGGAACAGATTGTTGACAGTGAGCAGACTGCTGCTCTGTCTTATGCTTTGTTATATGCGAAATTGCATTTAATGGATGGAACAAAGAATCTTCGCCAGATTATTGATGAATTGATGAAATTAATTGATACGAAAGGCTTAGCTGCTTTGCTTAATTGTAAATATGTCAATACAAACCTTGCTGTGGTTCGGAAACAAGAGATTATGGCTGCAATTAACAGGTATCGTAAATTGTGATTTGTAGGTAGTTTGATAAGCTGAAGTTATCGAAACCACTAGAGATGTGTATGTTAAACGGTATTGGCTAATAATTTTTGTATTCGCTGACAAAAGATTTTCTTTCTTACGAGGACCTCCTTGAGACTGGTAGCTTCTTTTTTATGTCGTTATCATCATGGAGGTTTTTATCAGTCTATTTATGAAATATCTTGGCTACAAACCTATGGAAAAACTGACTCTTTTGGATGCCAGAACATTTATCCTGGATAAACGCCGCTGTGGTATCTCTGCTTCAACCTGTAACTTTTATAATTCATCCATTGCTTTTTTATACAAATATGTCTTGCACATCCCATGGGATCAGAATCTTGTTCCAAGAATGAAGCGGGATACCAGACTTCCTCAGCTTCTTTCGATGAAACTGTGCCGGAAACTTTTAAACTGCAGACAGTATATTTCGAAGCTTCGGGGACAATATATGGCGAATGATTGAACCCCCATACAATATTATTTTCCATACACACCACCGCAAATTAAAATTTCAGCCACAATTTCATATGCAGAATCCTGCAAATGTATCCCATCAACTGTATACTCTCTAGACAGCTGTCCATCTGCTCCTATCAAATGACTAAATACATCTATATAATTAAAATCGTTTTCCTTGCATAATTTTTTAATCCAGGTATTGATCTTTTGTATCTCTTCATTCGATTTTCCTTCTGCCCACGATGGCATCAGACCGATTCTTTTTGTATATGCCGGATACATGGATTCGATATAAATTTTTGTATCTGGTAGTTGTTTTCTGATTCTAAGTGCCAATCTGATCAATCGTTCGGCTAATGGTTTTGCTCCTGGATACAATGACATTAGGAAATCGTTGGCTCCTCCTTGCATGATGATAATGTCTGGATGATATGGATAAACGTCATAAGATAATCTAGCTCCCATTTCTGCAATTGTGTCTCCTGCAACTCCACTGTTGATAATATCTGCATCGATATCTTTTAATTTATCCATTGGAAAATAATCTGTTAAAGAATCTCCAAACATAACGATTGTTTTTTTCTTATCTTTCATTGTCTACTCCAATATCTTATCTTTAAATTGCTGTTTTTCTTTCATAGAAATATGTAATCCATTTTTGATAAATTGATTGATCGAACCATGATCTTCTTTCATTGTTTTCAGTGCTGCGTTTAAAAACTCTTCTTTTGCCACGAAATAGCCTTCTAATTTTTCAATCTTTTCTTGATGAAATCCTGCCACGTGCAAATTTTTTTCCGTAATTTTTTCGACTCGTCTTATGGCTGCTTTATTTGTTTTTAAGTAATCTTCCATGACATCCTCTTCCGATACATCTAATAAAAATAAAATGATTGCAGAAAGCAAACCACAGCGATCCTTTCCTTCTGTACAGTGCCATAAAACAGATCCATTTTCTGTAGTCATAACCTCTCTTACTGCCTTTGTGATCTGCTGATTGCAGAATTTATTTTGAATCATCATAATATAGATGTCTTTCATATCTGGAAATTCTTGCATATGCAACATCTGTTTTTTAGTTTCTTTTTCACGGCTTACCCCAACCATACTTTCCATAAAAAATGGAATATTCATATAACTTGCTTCTGGTATTTCAAGGTCCGCTTCCTGCTCTACTTCCATTGGTGTCCGTAGATCTAAGATTTTATGTAAATGATATTCATTTGACAAAAGATTCATATCATTTTGCGTAAGTTTCGATAAACGATTGCTGCGGATTAATTTTTTCTCCCGTATCACGGCGCCTTCTGTTGTTTTTAATCCGCCAAGATCTCTTGCATTATCCGCACCTTCCAGATGTATTTTCCCCATGATATCATCTCCATTTCTAGTTTTCATTCATTGTATCTTCTAGTGAAATTCCATCCGTGACATATGATTTTTCATGTTTTTGCTTGTCCAGATATTCTGTCCGGATCTGTGCTTTTGCTTCTTCGTAATCTCGTTTTAGTTCTCTTGCTGATAAAAGTCTGCATCCTTGTCCACGAATAATGATCTGTTCAAGTCCATCAGATGTTGCTACTGTCACATCATATTTTCTCCCGTGAGTATGGGCAAATTTCTCGATATACTGATCGGCAGTTTCTGCTTCTTTTGTGTAGACTACATGGATATTTAGATAATCTGTGATCTCTGTTTCATGACCTTTTACACGATATGCATCAAATACAACGATCAATTCCATACCTTTCATTCCCTGATAGTTACACATTTCATCAAGAAGTTTGCCTCTGGCTGCATCCACATTCGTATCTAATAATTCTTTGAGTTCATCCCACGCATAAATGACATTATATCCGTCAACCAATAAATATTTTTTCGACATATCTCGCTTCACAGAAGATTTTTCAGCGAATGAATGATAATCCTGTTCAATCCTTGCCGCCTTCTTTTTCTTCCATTTACTTTTATTGTGCTGATTTGCGTAAAATGTCTGCTCTAAGATTTTGTCAATCTCATCTGTATCGATCCATTCGTCTTCAATATATGCTCTTCTCTGAGCAATCTCGTCGAATTCTTCTTCCTCTGTTTCTTTAGCTAACACACTTTCTAAATGCATATGTTCTGGAACTTCATCCCACGAAACATTATAACCTGCCCCATGAGAGCAAAATACAGAGCCGCAAGGATTCTCAAGATCATGATCTGGATCGTAACCAGCTTCTTCTATGATTTCTTCTGCATTATGGCAGATATCATATCCATTTAATGTCGTAAATAATCTTCCCATTCCTTTGGAATATGCCAGTACTTCCTTTTTGATATCCCTGCATGGTTGAAACTGGTGCTACCCCTTGTAATACCGCCATTTCTTTTGATGTATCCGGTGTTTCAAATGTTCCATGCATTTTTTCGATATCTGTCATGGCTCGTCCTACCATTTGCTGTGGAATCTCTAAGCGAAATTTATAATATGGCTCTAATAAAATGCTTTCTGCCATGCGAAGTCCCTGACGGACTGCACGATAGGTTGCCTGACGGAAATCACCACCTTCTGTATGTTTCTGGTGCGCTCGTCCTGCTGCCAGTGTAATCTTAATATCCGTAATCGGTGCTCCCGTTAAAACACCTCTGTGTTCTTTTTCTAATAAATGAGTCAGGATCAATCTCTGCCAGTTCTTATCCAGTATATCTTCACTGCACTGTGTATCAATGACAACTCCACTTCCTCTTTCTAAAGGTTCTAAAAGCAAATGTACTTCCGCATAATGTCTAAGTGGTTCAAAATGTCCAACACCTTCTACAGTATTTGCTATTGTTTCTTTGTATACAATATTCCCCTGTCCAAATTCGACATCGACATCAAAACGTTCTTTGATCAAACTTTTTAGAATCTCAATCTGGACTTCTCCCATGATCTGAACCTGAATTTCCTGTAATTCCTCATTCCAAATGATATGAAGTTCTGGTTCTTCTTCCTCTAGTTGTCGAAGTTTCGGCAGCATAACAGTCGCACTTGTCTGTTCTGGAAGGATCATCTGATAAGTAAGAACTGGTTCTAACACTGGCTCATAGCCACCCTGTTCGACTCCAAGGCACTGTCCTGGATAAGTGTCACTTAAGCCTGTCACCGCACAGATTCTTCCCGCTTCAAGTTCATTCACTGTCTCATATTTTTCTCCTGAATAAATACGGATCTGATTGATCTTCTCATCACTGCTTGTGATCACTGTTTTGACTTTCAAGTCTTTTCCGGTTACTTTTAAATGAGTCAGCCTGTTTCCTGACTCGTCTCTTGTGATCTTAAAAACACGTGCTCCAAATTGTTCTGGATATTCTTTTTCTTCCGTATAATATCCAAAATCATTTAAAAATTCTTCCACTCCCTGAAGTTTTAATGCTGATCCAAAGAAACAAGGAAAAATCTTACGTTCTGTGATCATTTTTCGAATCTGTTCATCCTCTATCTCTCCAGATTCTAAATACTGATCTAATAATTCTTCATCTTCCATCGCAACAGCTTCATAAAATTCATCACTGTTTTTCGTTCCAAAATCAATACATCCACTGCTTAAGCGTTCTTGTAATTCTTCTAATAAAGCGGTTTTGTCTGTTCCATTTTGATCCATCTTATTGATAAATAAAAATGTTGGGATCTCGTATCTCTTTAACAGGCTCCATAAAGTCAGTGTATGTCCCTGAACTCCATCTGCACCACTGATCACAAGAATCGCATAATCTAATACCTGTAATGTACGTTCCATTTCTGCTGAAAAATCCACATGTCCCGGTGTATCAAGCAATGTCAGATCCATGTCTTCCATAGATACTTCCGCCTGCTTCGAAAAAATGGTGATCCCTCTTGATCTTTCCAGTTCATAAGTATCTAAAAACGCATCTCCGTTATCTACTCGTCCAAATTTTCTTAAGTTACCTGCTGTATATAAAATTGCCTCGGAAAGCGTCGTCTTTCCGGCATCAACATGTGCCAGAATTCCGACACAGATGTGTTTTCTTTTTTCCATGATCATCTCATCCTTTTTTTTATATCTATATCTAAGTATATCTGTTTCGATGAGAAAAGTCTAATATCTTATTTTCCAAAAGAAAAAGCAGAAAAACCTGATCATTTTTCTGCCTTTTCTTTATTATTTTTGATTCTTACTATATAAAAATGCTGCGATCCAAGAAGTTACTGGAACTGCCATGATCACACCAAGACTTGATGATAAACCCTGCATGATCTCGATTCCTACCGAATACATATTGATCACTTGCTGGTATTCATAATTGTATGCAAAAATAAATACTAATGTATTGATCGATCCCCCTGTAAAAGCAAGGATCAGTGTATTGGTCATCGTTCCCATCATATCTCTTCCGACATTCATTCCTGATTGAAACAATTCTTTTGTCATCATTTGTGGATTTTGTTCTTTTAATTCGTTTAATGTTGATGCAATCGACATTCCAACATCCATAACAGCGCCTAATGATGCGATTAAAATTCCTGCAAATAGGAGTTCTCCGATCTTTATATCCGTCATCTCTCCTACATAAACAAGATTTTCTATATCCGATACATTATATCCTGTGATTGATGTTACTTGTCCAAAGATTAATGCAAATGCTCCAGAAAACACCACCCCTATGACAGTTCCAAGCATTGCAGCTACTGATTTCTTCGTAATCCCATCGACCATGCACATCGTAACAATCGTTGTAAATGCAACCACCAGTACAGCTGCCAATATTGGCGATATTCCTTTATAGATCATTGGAAGGAAAATAAAAAAGATACAAAGCATTGTAAAGACCAAACTTAAGATTGATGAAATTCCTTTCCTTCCACCGACTGCAACCACGATTGCTACAAAAATGGCTGCCATCAGCCATACCATAGGACCTCTGTTTACACTATATACAGAAGCTACGAATTCTCCATTTGATTCATTCACGATCGCTATGACTTTCATTCCCTTTTTACATTTTGCACCAAATAAATAGCTCTGGGAACTTGTTGCCTCTATTGTTTTTCCTTTATGATCTCCAGATAAAAGTTTTAATTCTACGGTTTGTTTTCCACTTCCACTATTGGATAAATTTCCAGAGATCACTTTTGTTACTTCTGCTTTTTCAAAATTTCTTCCATCTGTATCAAGAAGTTTTGTCTTCTCAATTCCAGAAAATGAAAAAAACAGCAGAAGAAAGAGAATGCCTGCAATCAGCAGACACACTCTTTTCATCTGTTTTTGTTTCATTGTTATTTCACAGTTGCTTTCAGAACTTTACTGTAAGAACCGTAGATTTTCTTACCTTTGACTACTTTGTATGCACGAACCTTTACATAGCATTTCTTCTTTGATTTTAATGATTTGATCGTATAAGTAGTTTTTGTTGTATTTTTTACTTTTGCATTCTTAAAGTTCTTGTTTGCTGCATATTTAATCTCATATCCAGATACAGATGCTTTTTTGATCTTAACTGTTACTTTCTTTTTCCCAGCTTTCAGCGTTGCAGATGCTTTTGCTACTACAACTTTCTTTTCTAATGCTGCTTTTGCATTTGTCAGAGCTTTTAATGCATTTTCTACTTCACTTTTTGTTGCCTTTTTATCTGCTGCAACTTTCTTAGCTCCTGCAAGTGCCTGTTCAAAGACTCTGTAGCTTTGTGTTGTATATGTATTTTTCTGTTTTACAATACTTTCTGCTGCTTTAATTTCTTTATTGAGTGATGCTACATCTCCTTTGCTCTTTGTGATAGAAAATGTTTCGTCAATCTTTTCATCATTGTCTGTACGATATGTATTGATCGTTAAATTGTTTTCTGTCACGTCTACAACAGAATATGTTGGAACATCTTCTTGCCAGCGGTGTGCAATGTATGTCTGCTGTCTTGGTACCAGATCATAATACTTACTTCCTGAAGAAGAACCAGCTGTCATATAAAGGACACCTTCTGGATTGATCACAGAACTTCCTTGTTTTTTGACAGTTTCAATTGCTTTTTCATCCATGATACTCTTAAGGTATGATAAGTATTTCTGGTCTTTTTCATCTGTGCTGTCATTTTTGATATTTGCTGGTGCTACAGTTCTTGTTGTTGGATTTTCACCCGCATCCATATCTTTCTTTAATTCTGCATCAAACTCATCGTCTGTATAATCATTGGCTTTTGTTCCGCCTAATAACATTTTAGATCTGGAATATGCATGATCATGACCTGTTAATACCACGTCAACATCATTTTGTTCAAAAATCGGTGTTAACTGGTATCTTAAATTTGTGATCTCTGGCTCGTTGGAATGTTCTGCTGAACCATAGATATCCTGATGCAGTGTTACGATTCTCCATTTGCAGTCTTTATTTGCTGCAACTGTCTGCTCAATAAACTGTTCATGTTCTGCTACATTGGTATCTTGTGTATTTAACATGATAAATAAGGCATTTCCATATTTGAAATAATAATCTCCACCAACTACCTTATTACTCCCAAGCTCACTGGCATTGGTTCTGTTAAAATGATAGGTATAGTTTGCGTTATCTGCATCATGGTTACCTACCGTTGTCGCCACTGGAAGTGATTTTAATGCTTCCGGACTTAAATATCCAGTATATTCAATCTCACTTTTTGATGCATCTTTGTTTGGTGATTTTTTCTTTGTTGTCTGAATCTGGTCACCTGCAGATACGACAAAACTTAACTTGTTATCTGTCTTTTCTAATGCCGCATTTAAAGTGGATGACCAGTTAAACGCATCACTTTTTACTGCATTAGACTGTGCATCGTAAAATTCTTTACTGTCTTTTCCTTTTAATTCATTGGAAGATCCGATCTGTGGGTCTCCCACAAATGCAAATGAAAAGTCCTTTTTAGATTTCGTTGTATATGCAGCTGGTTTTGTATAGCCATTTCCGTTGTCATAACTATAATAGTATGTTTTATTTTCTTTTAATCCTGTTGCTGTTACTTTATTAGAATTATATGTTCCACCATTGCTGTCCTGCTCATCTTTTACTTCTGTTTGTTCTGCCTCGTATACTTTGGCATTTTTCATATTACGTCCTTCACCAATGATCAGTTTTGGAACATTACTATCTTTCTGATCTGGAGAAATTGCTTGTACTTTGGCTTCCACATCCGCATTTGAATTATTATCATTTGTCTGTTTTGGTGTGTACCATGCAAAATTCAGTTCTGTTGCATTACTTCCTGGTGATAATGAAATTTGTGTCCAGTCATTTTTTAAAGTTTCCCATTCTTTCTGCCAACGATTCCACTGCGTCGTTGTTCCCATTGTCTGTGCAATTTCTGCTGCGTTTGACTTGCCATCTGGAGCCGCACTTGCAAATACTGGAGCTGCATTTGCCGCAGAAAGTGTCAATGCTAATGCACTGATCATCATTTGTTTTCTCCAATTAGATTTCATATATACCTCCTAATACTCTTGCTTTTAGCATTTTCCTTGTTCATTAAAAAATTTTATCAGATATATGTAAATTCTAATTTCAAATAAATGTAAACATTTTGTAAAATAACAAGGATATATGAAGTTTTATGTTTCTTCATATATCCTTGTTGTTATTTTTCAAAATGCTTCAACAAAATACTTTCTGCTTCCGAATTCCACAACCCTCCATGATTACTGCATGCGTCTGCCAATTGTGCGAATACTGGATCAGTTTCTCCAAGCTTTCTAAAATCTTCAATTGCTGTAAGCGGGAGATCTATCTGTGGGTAGATGATCTTTTAGACCCTGGCATTTTCTTTAAATACAAAGTCGTATCTACGATTGCATTGATTCCACCAATATGTGTGATTCCTATTGCCGGGTTCATCTTTTTATTCTCAATCAGTTCAAGTGCTTCGACCATATCAGATCGTAATCCTCCTGAAGATCCAATCAGTTTGGTCTTTAAATAATGACTTCCATAGATATTCATTCCTGCACGATAGTTCTTATCAGCTGTAGCTGCATAAATATTCATACAACCATCCATTGCCATAATGCGGTTTCCTATCTCTGCTACACATTTTGGGGGTGCATAAACAAAGACATCATCATAGCCTTTTTCATTTGTCATTGCTAATATACTGGTACAGAGTCTGTTACCATCGATGGATTGATATAGTATATTTCTACTCCGTGTCTCCTGCCTTCCTCAACCGGAATGATCTTCCTGACTTTCTCTAAACGTTCCTTATTCGTATCGGTGATCACTAAACGCTTGGGTTTCCTATCCATTTCAAGTACATATCGAATGGCCATAAGCCCCATAGGTCCTGCTCCTCCGAGAATGATCGTATTCCCACCTTCTTTGATGCCTGATATATGATCATGAGATCCTTGTTTACTGTGATAATTTGAGTGGAAACTGCTTACTACACTGTATAATGCCTGTGCCTGAGCAAGCTCATAAAACGCTCCGGCTTCTCTTTGTATCAAACATCCTTTCTCTATAACATCTCCCGGTACAATACAATAGGTAGCTGCTCCACCAAAATATGGGTAAGAATATCCTGGTGATTCAATCTGAAGTGGAATCTCAGGTACGATCACAAATTTCTTTCCTTCCTGATATTCATCCTTCCATCTTTCTCCTACCTTCGCAATTGTTCCTGAAAATTCGTGTCCGATCAGTACTGGTTTCTTCTTAATATTCTTTGGTACTCGTAAATGCCGCTGTGCCAAAGTGATCTCTTTTAGCGTTGACATAGCAATCCCATTACATTCAATCTTCAACAGTACTTCATCTTCTGTGATATCAGGGATTTCAAATTCTTCCAGACGTATATCTTTGACTCCATAGAGTCTGACTCCTTTGATCTTCATGGTCTTTCGCCCCCTAAGTTTGTCAAATGTCAATGTCGCATTATGATAATTGTTCAATTAGTCTTTTTTATTATAACATAGGATGAAGGGAAAAAGAACTGGTAAAATTGTGCGACGGTAGGATTTCGTATATGTTAAAGGAGATTGGCTGATAATTTTTGTATTCATTAACAGAAGATAAAAGAAATCTATTACTTAAAAATATAAATCAATACATTAAAGCATACACACCGCCTTAAATTTTTCAATCTTGTGAATTGTCCACACTATAGACTTCTGGTATATGATAAAAAATAAATAAGCAACTGAACGCGATGCATTGGAATTTTGCCATATTTTGAACAAAATTCCACCGCAGCACTTTCAGTTGCTTATTTATTTTTTATCATATACTCGAAATCTACAGTTGGCCAACACACAAATTTATTTCCCTTGATGTTTCAATGCTGCCTCAACAAATCCCTTAAATAAAGGATGTGCCTTATTAGGTCTAGATTTGAATTCAGGATGTGCCTGTGTTGCCACAAACCATGGATGTTCTGGAATCTCTACCATCTCTACGATTCTTCCATCTGGTGAACATCCAGATAACATCATTCCATTCTCCTGAAGAACATCACGATATTTGTTATTTACTTCATATCTGTGACGGTGTCTTTCATGGATTTCTTTTTCTCCATATAATTCATATGCCTTGGATCCTTCTGTTAATACACATGGATAAGATCCTAAACGTAAAGTTCCTCCAAGATCTGTAACTCCATCCTGATCTGCCATAATATGAACCATTGGATGTGTTGTCTCTGGATTAAATTCCTTGCTGTGTGCATCTGCAAATCCTAAGACATGGCGTCCGAATTCTACTAATGTAAGCTGCATTCCTAAACAAATTCCAAGATATGGAATCTTATTTTCTCTTGCATATTTGATCGCACAGATCATTCCTTCAATACCACGATCTCCGAATCCACCTGGAACTAAGATTCCGTGAACCCCACCTAACATCTCATCTACATTGTAAGAGCTGATTCTCTCTGAATCTACCCAACGGATCTTAACATTGGCAGAATTAGCAACTCCTGCATGCTCTAATGATTCAACAACACTGATGTATGCATCATGTAAAGATACATATTTACCAACTAAGGCAATTTCTACCTGATGTTTTGGATGTTTCCAAGCATCGATCATCTTCTTCCAATCATCAAGATCTGGATCTGGGCATGGCATATTTAAACATTCACATACTTCGTGTGCCAGATGTTCTTTCTCCATCATCAGAGGTACTTCATATAATACTTCTGCATCTAAGTTCTGAATGACTCTTGAACGGTCTACATTACAGAACTGAGCAATCTTTCTCTTGATCCCGTCATCTAATGGATAATCTGAACGACAAACAAGGATATCTGGCTGGATTCCCATTCCCTGTAAATCTTTCACACTTGCCTGTGTTGGTTTTGTCTTTAATTCTCCTGAACTCTTTAAGTATGGAATTAATGTTACATGAATCAAAATGCAGTTTTCATGTCCTACTTCATGCTGGAACTGTCTTAATGCCTCTAAGAATGGCTGACTCTCGATATCTCCGACTGTTCCTCCGATCTCGATGATCGCTACTTCCTGATCACTTGGATCTTCGCTTCTGTAAAAACGGCTCTTGATCTCATTTGTTACATGTGGGATTACCTGTACTGTGTTACCACCGTAATCTCCACGACGTTCTTTGGATAAGATACTCCAATATACTTTACCTGTTGTAACGTTTGATTTCTTGTTCAGTCCTTCATCGATAAATCTTTCATAATGTCCAAGGTCTAAGTCTGTCTCTGCTCCATCATCTGTTACGAAAACTTCTCCGTGCTGGATTGGATTCATTGTTCCTGGGTCAATGTTGATGTATGGATCAAACTTCTGGCTTGTGACATGATAGCCTCTGGCTTTTAGTAATCGTCCCAGAGAAGCTGCCGTGATTCCTTTACCTAATCCAGATACAACTCCTCCTGTGACAAATACGTACTTTACTGGCATGTTTTTTCCTCCTATATGTGAATTACTACTACTTTCTTATATTATTCCATTCAAAACAATATCATATCATATTATTTTTCATTTGTCATTGTGATTTCTTAAAAATGCAGAAAAATGGTTCTGATCCTTTTTAAACTATAAAAGAATCAGAACCCTTGTTGTCATCATGCAAAAGAGAAAGTGCCTGTATCACATTATCTAGATAGAGGATTGTAGATAAATAAAATGATTGTTGATGATGATCTAAATTACAAATGTTTTGAGATTCTTTTGGGGTATGGGCGATGAATCATCGCAGGAAAACCTAAGATCTCGATCTGTTTATTATAGGGGAGTTATGTGCTACAAGCACTTTCTACCCATAATTTACCATATCATTTTATTTTTGTCAATTATTTCCTTTACTTTTTTTGTAAAAATTTACATAATTATCATCATGATCACTATCAACTAAAGAAACGATCTGATTTTCACTATTTCCATAGCTATATGTCCAGTTCCCAAGTTCTCCATTCTGGGCATTCTTCTTTGACAAAGATACAGAATTAAATTCTTCTAACCATTTTTGTGCATCTTCAGATGCAATACCCATTTTCTCAAAGCATGCTTTCATAAATATATTTTCTTCTTTTGTAAATCCTTTTAATTCATCTGCCTTGTCCCAGTAAATCAATAACTGCTTGATCTTGTGATCCTTCATAAAGATCTGGACATTTTTCTTGGCATACAGACCCTCATCATTATAGGAACGAAGAATAATTTCCTTTGAAGATGCTCCACTTTGATCCGCTATGACTGTCCATAATGCTCTTCCGCTTTGTGGAAGTTCTGATAGATTGCTCTTTATGCCAAGTATTTTGTTTGCATCAAAACGAATGATAAAACGCTTGTAATTATAGAAAATTGACAAACCATTTTTCTCGAATTTATGCCATTTATCTGTATTATGAAGCAAATATGTTTTATTTCCTGCTTTTACTTTGATTCCTGCCTGATCATTTTCACATTGTTCCATCCACTTTTTAATACCCTTGTATCCGGATTTTTCCATCATATTGATCAGTTTGGTATCCTTCATGGAAATCTGGGCTGTTCCATTGATGCATACTTTATGCTCATCATCTGTTGCATATAAAAGTCCATCCTTATAATGCCATTTCAGAGCTCTGACATCTTGTTTCTCTGAATCTGTCAGTTTTTGATAATTTTCTTCCAATGTATTATCTGGTCTTTGGATAATCTTATAAAATCCTGTGTCATCATAGCTGTCAAAATCTTCATCAGAATCAATGTCCTCATCGGATTTCTTTTCAGCGAACTTGTCAGCTACAACATTTTCTGCAAACAACCGCATTTCATATTCTCCAGTTGACCCAATGCCAATATTTGATGCCCATTCATCATAACTGCTGCTGTTACTTAAAAACTGTGCTGCAATCGTATCATCTGATCTTATGATCTTATATAATGATTTCAGCCATTTATCATTTTTCGCTGTTCCTGCTTTTGAGGATT
>ENA-OQDC01000589-OQDC01000589.1-human-gut-metagenome-genome-assembly--contig:-NODE-589-length-24391-cov-8.023615_pt1 | contig 24391 bp, 21 predicted proteins | sample MGYA00242770_ERZ504601 | MGnify/ENA primary metagenome ERZ504601 (study PRJEB26092, sample SAMD00036305) | human gut metagenome | host: Homo sapiens | study: EMG produced TPA metagenomics assembly of...
TTGGTGGTTATAACAGGCTGATAGATACTGACTGCAAGGACAAAGACCTGCTGGCATTAATCACCTATATTGCGGAGGAAGACAAAGCAGAGAAAATCCTTGAAAACCAGAGTATCATCAAAGTCCCGGTAGTAAGAAACGGAAAGCAGGCGACAGTAGGATACCAACCGGAGAGCTGGAAGAACTGGAAATAAAAAATGTGAATGTATTTAAAATTGCTAAGAGATAAAAGGAAAAATAAAAAATGGTAAAGATCAGAATCATAAAGAAAAATAATGACTGCAGCATGGAATACGAAGTAGGTGATATTTGCGAGGTCACAGGCACCTGGTATGGCGGTGTTCACATCAATGGCCGTTCCGGAATCCCGGTTTCCCTTGATAAAGAAGAATATATGGAACTCAACACAGAACCGGAAGAACCTGACAGTGCAGAAAATGAAAATACATCAGAACCACCGGAACACGATATCCATGCAGGCGACATTGTGCAGCATTTCAAAAGAGAATGGGTATCCCCGGATACTTCCGAATATCTCTATAAAGTCCTTGCAGTAGCCCATCACACAGAAAACGGTGAAAAACTGATGATCTACCAGGCCCTCTACGCACCTTTCAAAATCTGCGCCAGACCCTATGATATGTTCATGAGTGAAGTAGACAGAGACAAATATCCGGATATTAAACAGAAGTACAGATTTGAAAAATATACTGAAAAATAGATGATTGATACTTTATGGAATTGCTATAGTAAAACTGGCACTTCTGCCTGTACAAAAATATTTTGTTGCTGTATAGTAATAACAAATAATAACAGCACACGTTTCCAGAGATTTTATGGGATTATCTGAAAAATGTGCAGAAAGAACGGAAGGGAAGGAAATATGCAGAAAGTATTAGTAGTTGTAGACATGCAGAATGACTTCATCGACGGAGCTCTTGGAACAAAAGAGGCAGTTGCCATTGTACCTGGTGTAAAAGAGAAAATTGAAAATTTTGATGGAGTTATTCTTTTTACCAGAGATACCCATGAAACTTACTATCTCGACACCCAGGAAGGAAAGAAGCTTCCTGTACCGCACTGTATCCGTGACACTGAAGGATGGCAGATCAGAAGCGAATTAGATGCACTCAGAAAAACAGAACCTATTGACAAAGAAACCTTTGGTTCCACAGATCTTGCAGGAAAACTTGTGGCAATGAATGAGGATAATGAAATCGAAAGTATCACATTCGTAGGTTTATGTACAGACATCTGTGTTATTTCCAATGCACTTCTGGCAAAAGCATCTCTCCCGGAAGTTCCGATTATTGTAGACGCTAAATGCTGCGCAGGCGTAACACCGGAAAGTCATGAGAATGCACTGAAAGCAATGGAAGTATGCCAGATTCAGATTGACAGATAAACTGCAGAGCAGTTATTCGGTTATGAGCAAGTAGCAAAGCAGTTGATTTTATCCACCTGACAATTCAGATATGAGGAGTGACAAAATAATGAAGACAATTACACGAGACGAGGCATTTACATTATTAAAAAAATACAACAAGGATCCATTCCACATTCAGCATGCCCTGACTGTAGAAGCAGTAATGAAATGGTATGCCAATGAACTTGGCTATGGCGAAGATGCAGAATACTGGGGAATTGTAGGACTCCTCCATGACATTGACTTTGAGTTATATCCGGAAGAACACTGTCTGAAAGCTCCGGGAATGCTCCGCGAAGCAGGCGTAGGCGAAGATGTGATTCATTCAGTTGTATCCCACGGCTACGGCATCACAGTAGAATGTGGCGCAACTATTGACGTAGCACCGGAACACGAAATGGAAAAAGTACTCTTTGCGGCGGACGAACTTACAGGACTTATCTGGGCAGCAGCACTTATGAGACCATCCAAAAGCACAAAAGACATGGAACTCAAATCCCTCAAGAAGAAATATAAGAGCAAAGGCTTCGCAGCAGGATGCTCCAGAGAAGTTATTGAACGCGGCGCTGACCAGCTCGGCTGGGAACTGCAGAAGCTGCTGACTATGACATTACAGGCGATGGCAGACTGCGAGGATGAGATTAAGGCGGAGATGGATGCGGAAGCGTAATTGAACGTTTGACTTATCGACTTATTACCAGAAATGAATGATGGAATCAGAGAACCAGACTGTATGTAGGGGAAGGAACCTATGTGCAGTCTGGCTTTCTTTTTTATATGGAAGTTGTTGAAAGAGAAAAGATATCAAAAAAGAAATATGCAACAGTTTTTGTGTATTATAGATAAGTGAATATAATAAAAAATGTCTGACGAAAATTGTTGCTGTTTATGTCAAAAAAATTGTATAATATGTCACAAAGAAGTTAGATTTATCAGAAAAATTAAGGCATAAGAAACAAAACAGGTATTTTGCAGATAAAACAGGAGTGAAATCAGTGCTGGATGGCATTTGGTAGTAAATATATGGCAGATATAGATAAAACATTAAAATATTACAACGAAAATGCGCAGTCTTTTGCCTCTGGGACTGTTTCGGTAAAGTTTACAGAAGTGCAAGATAAATTTCTGGAGAAACTTAACCCAGATGCGTATATTCTTGACTTTGGCTGCGGTGCAGGTAGAGATACAAAGTACTTTCTGAGTCGTGGATATCAGGTGGATGCAGTTGATGGTTCAGAACAATTGTGTCGGATTGCAAGTGAATATACGGGAATCAAAGTCAGGCAGATGCTGTTTCAGGAACTGGATGAAAAAGAAAAATATGATGGCATATGGGCTTGTGCATCTATTCTCCATTTACCCAAAAAACAACTGCGTGAAGTTTTGGAAAATATGTATGCAGCATTGAAATCGGAAGGATGGATTTATACTTCTTTCAAATACGGAGAATTTGAAGGCGAACGAAATGGAAGATATTTTACTGATTTTACAACAGATACATTTAAAGATTTCATACATGACATGCATGGCCTTAAAATAGAAGAACATTGGATCACAGGAGATGTTCGACCGGGAAGAGGTGAGGAAAAATGGCTGAATTTACTTCTGCAGAAAAAGTAAATATTGGGTATGAAAACGAATATTCCACAGATGCAATGACCGGCGGACCGGATAAAAGAAGACAGCTATATTATCAGCTGATCCAGAGTATGAAAAAAGCAGAAAGCGTTGATATCATTGTCTCTTTTCTTATGGAATCCGGAGTGAGAATGCTGCTGAAGGAACTGGAACATACTTTGAAACGTGGAGCCAAAATCCGAATCCTGACAGGAAACTACCTTGGAATTACACAGCCATCAGCACTATATCTGATCAAAAGAAAACTTGGTGACAGAGTTGATCTTAGATTTTATTGTGAAAAAGGACGTTCCTTTCACCCAAAGTCTTACATTTTCCATTATACAGATCACAGTGAACTTTACATCGGCTCTTCCAATATTTCCAGAAGTGCGCTGACCTCAGGAATAGAATGGAATTATCGGTTCAGCAGTCAGAAAGACCCGGAAAACTACAAAGAGTTCTTTCGTACATTTGAAGATTTATTTGTGAATCATTCCATTATCATTGATGACAAAGAATTAAAACGTTACTCCCAGAACTGGCATTGTCCGGCGGTGGCAAAAGACCTTGACAGATATGATTTTGCAGAGCTGGAAACAAATGATACGAAAATAAAACCTTTATGTGAACCAAGAGGAGCACAGATCGAGGCATTGTGCGCATTGGAAGATACAAGAGCAGAAGGAGCACGGAAAGCACTCATTCAGGCTGCAACGGGTATCGGGAAAACATTTTTGGCTGCTTTTGATTCAAAAAAATATGAGAAAGTGTTGTTTGTTGCACATAGGGAAGAGATTCTGAAACAGGCAGCAGTTTCTTTTCAGAATGTAAGAAATTCCAAAGACTATGGATTTTTTATGGGAGATGAGAAATGCACAGATAAACCGCTTATATTTGCCTCGGTAGCAAGCCTTGGGAAACCGGAATATTTAAATGAAAAATATTTTGCTTCGGATTACTTCGATTACGTGGTGATTGATGAATTTCATCATGCAGTCAATGACCAATATCGAAGAATTGTAGAATATTTCAGACCGCAGTTTCTCCTTGGACTGACGGCAACGCCTGAGAGAATGGACGGCAAAAATATATATGAAATCTGCGATTATAATGTGCCGTATGAGATTTCACTGAAAGACGGAATCAATAAGGGAATGCTGGTTCCGTTTCATTACTATGGAATTTATGATGAGACTGACTACACAAAGCTACATATAGTTAAGGGAAAATATGCGGAAGAAGAACTGAACAGAACTTATATCGGGAATGCTTACAGGCATGAGTTGATTTACAAATATTATTGCAAATATGGTTCCAGTCAGGCATTAGGATTCTGTTGTTCCAGAAAACATGCAGAAGAAATGGCAAAAGAATTCAGTAAAAGAGGAATTCCGTCGGCAGCAGTTTATAGTAATGCAGATGGAGAGTTTTCCATGGACAGAGCAGAAGCGATTGAGAAACTGAAAAATGGAGAAATCAAAGTTATCTTTTCAGTGGATATGTTCAACGAAGGTGTAGATATTCCATCAGTTGATATGGTAATGTTCCTGCGTCCGACAGAATCTCCGGTTGTCTTTCTGCAGCAGCTTGGAAGGGGATTGCGCAGAAATAAGGGAAAAGAATATCTCAATGTTCTGGACTTTATCGGCAATTATGAAAAAGCGGGAAGAGTCAGATATTTGCTGACTGGGAGAAATAAAACAGGAAAAGAAACCTATTGTCCGGCAGACAAAACGGACTACCCAGATGACTGTTTTGTTGATTTTGATATGAGATTAATTGATCTGTTTGCGGAAATAGATAAGAAACAGCTGACGATCAAAGAACAGATCAGAAACGAGTATTTCCGGATCAGAGAATTGCTTGGTAAACAACCAACCAGAATGGATTTGTTTACTTATATGGATGATGATGTGTATCAGATGGCGGTCACACATTCGAATGAGAATCCGTTTAAAAAGTATCTGAACTATCTGGAAGAATTGGATGAACTCACAGATGAGCAGAAAAGATTCTGCCAGGGAATCGGAAAAGACTTTATAAATCTGCTGGAAGACACCAACATGAGCAAGGTGTATAAAATGCCGGTACTGATGGCTTTTTATAACCATGGGAATGTGAGAATGGAAGTGTCAGAGGCAGAACTTCTGGCAAGCTGGAAAGAATTTTTCTCTACAGGAACAAACTGGAAGGATCTGGAGAAAGAGATTACATATGAGGAATATCGCAAGATTTCGGATAAGAACCATATCCAAAAGATAATGAAAATGCCGGTACACTTTCTATTGAAATCTGGGGAAGAATTTTTTGTGAAAAAGGATGGCGCAGCATTGGCATTGAGGGATGAAATGGAAGAAATTGTGAAGGAACCAGTGCTGGCGGAGCAGATGAAGGATGTTATTGAGTATAGGGCGATGGACTATTATCGGAGACGGTATAAAGAGAAGATAAAAGCACTTTTATAGTGATGGAGAAGATGCGTATGGAATCAGAAAATTATGTGTATAAAAAAGAAATAGACTGGTCTACATTGATGGAAGGCTTTACATTGCCGTTAGATAATCAGGTGATTTTTCTCTGAAATATGGAGAATTTTTTACAGCGTGGACAATCTAAAATCATTCATTTTTTATGAATGGAAAAACGTATGATGCCAAAATTGTTAATGTGAATAACTCAGTAGAAAAGAGAAAGAAAGATGCTTATCAGATCAGATATCCAAGAAATGGTGAGCTGTCACAGGCACTTCAGCAATACTTTTTCAAAAGCATGAGTTACATAAAGATGATTCGTGAAAACAGAGATCCAAAAGACAGAAGTTATATAAAAATGCCAGATGGACTAAAGGAATATCTTGCTATTTATACCACAGAATATGAAGATACTTTTCTTCTGGAGCCAATAGCACAGGATGATTTTCGGGTTATGAAAAAGGCAATTCAAGGAATGCGAGAGCGGACTGTGGAGAACGAAATAGAATATGAGATGGAAGATAAAAGTAGTGGAATAGAAAAGAAGTTACAGATTGTCAAGATTCGTAAACTGAACAGAAAAATCGGAGAAAATTTGAAGCTACTATATGGATATCGATGCCAGATATGCGGACAGGTAATTGGAGAAAAGTATGGCTCACATATCGCAGAGGCACATCATATTGATTATTTTGTTAATAGTTTGAATAATGATGCGAATAATCAGATGATTGTATGCCCGAATCATCATAGTGTTATACATGATGCGAATCCGGTGTTTGATCGGAGGATGATGATGTATAGGTTTGATAATGGGGTGGAAGAGAGGATTAGACTTAATAAACATTTAGTGTAGTTTATCAGAGAAAAATATGTAACTATATATTATGTCGTAAAAGATACAGCAAGAATGGATTAAAAATAGTATTTTAGTTGAACGAATAAAATCAAAGAATAAGTAATTTGAAAGGAAAATTATAAACGAACAAAATGGTTAAAATATTTACATTGCCTGCGAATGAAGGCGATTTTATATGGATTTGCTATGGTGAAAATGAAGTATTTAGCCATATCTTAATCGATGGAGGTACTAAAGAATGTGGAGAAGAATATGCATCAATTATTAATATTATTGATGAGCGTAAAGAAAAAATAGAAGCGCTTGTGTTGACTCATGTAGATTATGATCATATACAAGGAGCACTAGAGGGAATTTGTAGAACTTCCAATGATTTATTAACTAGAACAGTGAAAAAGGTTTATTTTAATACATGTCGGGGTATTCGAAGAAGTATAAAAAAGACAGAAAAAATTTCAGAAGATTCTGATTGTGTGGAAGATCAGATTTGTGTAAATCAGAATTACAAAGAATATGGGGTGGGCGATGGAATCAAATTTTTGGAGTTATTATCAGAGAAAGGCTTAAAAGACCGTTTAGTAGATTATGTTATATATGGCAAGCAAGATGTTTTAGCTGATAACGCAATAATACGATTTATTAGTCCTGGAGAAAAGGAATTAATAAAATTTGCAAACCAATGGGAAAAGTATGAAAAAGAAAACGAGAATGTTCAATATGCAAGTAATCTTGATATGGTGAAAAAAAATTTGGCTGATTTAATGAACGAAAATTTAGTAACTGATCCATCTATAAATAATGCATCTTCGATAGCCTTTATTTTTGAATACCAGAATATAAAATTGGCTTTTTTAGGAGATGCAAAACCATCAGTGTGCTTGCAAGGAATTAAAAAAATTAAACGACTCAGCATATTTAGAAGTCGATTTATTAAAATTGTCACATCATGGTAGCAGAAGTAATACTTCTGATTCCTTGTTAAAGACAATTAAGACGAATAATTATTTATTAAGCACAAACGGTCATCATAAGAAGGTACCCAATAAAGTTGTACTTTCTCATCTGCTGAAAAATGCAACTGAAAAAGGCATTAATCTGTATTGTAATTATGATTGGTATAATACAGAATACCATGAAAAATATTTTACATTTGAGGACCGTAAAGAATTTTTAAATACAAAAAAGTTATCTTTGTATCTGTTAGATGACCAAGCTTTAGAGATAAAGGATGGATGTTATATATATGGAGAATACGGAATGTTTTGAGATAATTAATCGACTGTCAGTAAGAATTGCTAAAAATGGAACAGAACAGTTAAAAGGATCTGGAATTTTGCTTTTAAGGCAGTCTGGAGAAATGGCTGTTGTTTTTACAGCTGCACATGTGGTGACTAATATATTCAAAGAAGCTGAATCACAGATATGCTTGTTGTTAGGGTGCACGGATAGTTTGGGAAATGCTCAAGAAATTAATGTTGAAGCAAAATTAGTTTCAGATATTTCAGATTTTGTACCCGAAGAAGGAAATGTGTACATTCATCCGGATTATAAGCAATCAGAACCATCTTCTATTGCTGATATTGCTATTATTCTTATACCATGGCAGGAATGGATGGATGCAATGGAATATATACAATTTAGTCAGGGAAGCCTTGAAGAGCAAATATATGGTTATGGATTTCCGATGTCTATGGATAAAGAGCGTGAGAAAGTAGGTGCAAATTTCCTTGATGGAAAACGAAAATTGCAAGGTAAAATCAATAATATCGTTAAAAATCAAACATATTCCATAGAATATGATTTTGGTTCGATAGGGAGAACTGGTTCACGTAGTAGTGTGATGGAGGGTTTTTCTGGAACAGGACTATTTGCTATTAGGAATAATGGTATTAATTTTATATGCGTTATTTCAGAAGAATGTGGTGACAATTCTTCTGGAACATTATTAAGAGCTACTTCTTCTGAAAAGTGCAGAGAATTATTGGAACTTATCAATTTAGACTTAAAGTATCCTTGTTCTTTTGAAAAATATAAGAAATTAGCTATTTCTATATTTCCACACAATCGAAAGGAAGCAAAAAGATTGTTTTGCGATTTTTCAGAAGAATTAATTGAAGAGTATAATTTATTACCGATAAATTGTGTTGAAAAATGGTATGAAGAATTATCTTGTAAAAGTAATCGAAGAAAGTGTGATAATTTTTGGACTGGAAAATTACAGCTAATGGTTATACTTTGTGGTTCAAGTTTGGTTTCTGGCGATAATGTAATTAAGCCCGTGATAAATATGCCAGATCCTTACAAAGATGACCAAGTTGAGGTGGAATACATTTGTACCGAAGATGAAACAGAATCGGTTTTAGGTCGTTTAATAGAAGCTGAATATTTTGCAAAGCAAGGGAAATTAAGAAATGGAACAATATTTGTTTTAAATAGTAAAGATAGACTTTTTTTGTTATGCCCAAGACATGAATGCCGTGCAATTGTAAGAGATATTACGGCAGATACAGAATATTCTAACAGGGTATTAAAGAATAAGTTAGGACAGTTTTTATCTGAAAACAACAAAGATTCGAGTGATTTTGATATTATTGATGGTGTATCAGCACAATGTAATTTAGCAGCAATAAGTGTTGATCGTATGTTGGATTTGATCAATAGAAGTCGAATTAATAAAGACCTGTTACAAGAAAATATGAAAGGGGTATTAAGAGAGTTATGGAAAGAGTGACTAATTTAATAAATTGGAAGTTGCAAACTAGACTAGAGGATAAATGGGGATGTAAATGTAGCTACTATACTCGTAAAATGTATGCTGATACCCCGTATCATTCACATATATTTATCTGTGTATTTTCTGAGTTGGAAAATTTATATCAAAATTGGAAAGAGATAAATTATTATGTGGCAGTAAAATATCAAGCTAAAGTAGAATCAGTTATAGAGAAAAGTAATTTTTACATTTGTATGTTTACTTCAGAAAAATTAGAACTTGAAAAAAAGAATCAAATAGAAGAAGATTCTTTTTCGGCAAAGAAATATGTATTTGAACAGAAATATAATACTAATGAAGAATATGAACAAGAAGTTGAAAGAAAAATATTTAAGATTGACGTACAAGCTCCATTAAATACAGTCCCTAAATTGAAAAGTTTGACATTGAAAAATTTTCGTAGATATGAGGGTGAGAAAATAATTGAATTTAATGATAGAAATGGACGGTCGGCAAGTTTTGTTTTGATTTACGCAAAAAATGGAATGGGAAAAACTAGCATATTTGATGGAATTGAATTTGCTCTTAAAGGAGAAGTAGAACGCATAAGTAATCTTAATGCCAAGGAAAAAGAAAAAATGAAAGGTCCTATTTACCATCATCGTGATCATAGCGACGAGGAGGCTTATGTGGTAATTAATCTAGATAATGGTAAATTAATAAGAAGAAAAGTTGCTAATTTGCCTGAAAATGGAAATGATTGTAGAATTGTTCCTGCGAATTTGGGAAGTGAAATTACGGGAAAAAAAGATCAAAGAAAAATTTGGAATCAGCTTATTCTCCCTCGTGATAAAATAGATAGTTTTATTTCTGCGAAGTCTCCAACTGATCAGTTTAAAGAGTGGACGGATAGTGCAATTCCTCTTGCCGATGAACGACAATATTTTATTAATACATATAGTACACTTAAAAGTAAAAAAAAATGAGTTGACTAATATTGAAGAGAAAAAAAGTTGCTAGAAAATGAATTACAACAAGTAATGAAGGATAAAGTTTCAGTGCAGAGAATTATTGAGATTATCAATAAGTATAATGCATCTCCACAACAAAGCAGGCCTTTAATTTTTTGATACTTGCAACGCAGATATTCTGGAATATGATGAACTAATTAATAAAGTACAAATATAATGAGAGAGAAATTAGAAATATTGATTTAGAAAAGCTTACTGAAAAAATTAGAATGGCTCAGAAAATTCAGCTTATTGGAATAGAATATTATCACCGACAATTGCATGAAATTCAACAAATTGAATCTTCTATAAAAGAGTGTGAAACTAAACTAAAAAGAAAAAGAGAATTAAATAATATTATACAATCGTTTGAAAAGCAGAAATCGATAAATACCATCGTTAAAGAAAAACTAGTATCATTAGAATCAATTAATTCTTATGGATATGACAGAGTAAAAAAACAATTAGATATTTATCAGGAGTTAGGTAATCAGGAAGATAGATTTAATAAAAGCCTTAAATTCTATTCAGAACAATATGAAAAAATTTCGAGTAAATATCAGTTAATAAGTGAACAGTTAAATGAATTAATGAAAAATTTAGAGGAGAAGAAACTACAAAAAATAGATTCTAATGCAGAAAAGATAGATTTAAATAAAAAGCAATTAAGTAATCTGGAAAGCCAGATAGTAAAAATAAAGGAAGAAATAGAGCAAAAAGAAAAAAGCTTATTAGAAAAAAGAGAAACACAAACACAGATTGAAAATCTAATTCTTCCGGAGAATATTGAAAAAATAGATGATACAATTTTAATAAATGTAGGGTTAATCTTTGGAGATAAACTGCGGCAAGATGTATATGTATTAAAAAATAAATATTCTGTTCAAATCCAGAAAATTGAGATTTATCAAAAACAAATAGATAAAATTAGTCAAAATAATAAAACTCTTGAGGATATTTGTGAAAAATCAAAACAATACTTATGGTCTCATAAAGATGAAAAAGTGTGTCCACTATGCCATACAAAGTTCGAAAGCTGGGAAGCTTTGATATCTGCTATTAATCATATAAATATAGAAAATACGGAGGTATTGAACAAAGAGTTTTACTCTGCTCAATGTGGATTAAAAAAACTGCTAGATGAATATGACTCATTATTGCAGATATTTAAAAGTAAAAAATGTGAACAAATAGAGATAGTAAGACAAGATATATTGATAATTGAGAATAATATAAAAAGTTACCGTTCAAAGCAAAATGATTATATATGTCAAAAAAACAAATTAAATCAGGAAATGAGAAGATTTCCATATTTGGTTTGCTCAACAGGGAGTAATCTTAGAGTCATATTCTTTATTAGCAGTAAAAGAATGGGAAAAATTACAGGAAGAAAAAGGACAAAATTTTAAAGAACTTCAAGATACTCTACAGAGCCAGAAGAATATCTTAACTGATTCTATAAATACCATGAAAGAATGCATAAATAGCGTTATGCAAAGAAGGGAGAGTTTAGTTAAAGATTCACAGTTGTTTTCTGGCATAATGTTTCTTAAAGAAAAACCAGAAAAGTATGATTTTTATAAAGAATTAAATGATCTTCGTGTACAGGCTGAAAACTGTTCGCACGAAATAGGAGAATTAGAATCTCAAATTATTACATACAATGATGTAGCAACTGATATTGAGGAAAAAATTATTGAAGAAAAAGATAAACAAACCAAGGAGTTGGAAAAGTTAAAAAATATAGAATCTATAAGCAAACTTTTTACAGATTTTACTGAAGAAGGTGTAAGAAAAGACTTAAGAAATTGGCAACAGCTTGAGAAAAATTATAGGGAACAAATAGAATATTTAGAGCAGATTCAGGAAGAGATTAGTGCGCGGAATTATTTTGAAAAATATAAGGATGTGACAAAACAATTAGACATTAATAAAGCGGATTTTGAAACTATAAAAAAAGAAACTGGCGAAGCAGAAAATGATTTTCAGTATACTAAGAAAATTTTTGAAGAAAGCTTAAAGGCATATTTTAGTCAGAATATAATGAATGAAATATATCGGAAGATTGATCCGCATGATTTTATGAAAAATGTTGATTATTGTTTGTCATTCAATGAAAAAGACGAGCCGCAGCTTTATATTGTTGTAAATGAACAAAGTGATGGAGAAACAGAATTATATCGCCCAGAATGGTATTTTAGCACGGCTCAATTAAACACTGTTGCTTTTAGTTCGTTCTTTGGAAGGGCGTTATCAACAAAAAATCTTGCTTTTAGAACAATATTTGTAGATGATCCGATTAGCCATTTCGATGATATGAATGTGTTGGGGTTTTCAGATATGATTCGAAGTATTATAGAATCTATGGATTGTCAGATAATAATGTCTACTCATGATAGAAAAATATATAATATTTTGAGGAGAAAATTGGATGATCAATACTATAGTTCTTGTTTTATCAATTTAGCGACTAATGAATAAATAGAAAAAGACTAGAAATTCTTTCTGCACTCTGGATGACCATGGAAGAAGATTATCAATAAAACTGAGGTCTTTATCCTCCATGTGCTGTGGAATCTCGGTGAGCAGCAGGTTGAAATACTCGAAAGTGTTTATTATGTTTGCTTTTGCAGTTTCCACCAGACTATACAGGATCGCACTTACTTTTGCCCCATTAGAAGATTCGATCAGTACGAAATTTTTACGGCCGCTGGTAAAAGGACGGACTGCTTGTTCGGCGTAGTTGTTATCCATCACATTCGTAACAAATATCGTATGTTGAAATCGGTAGCAAAAAAGGCAGAAGGGAAAATTATAATCCTGGATATGATTTGCTTTGAATATTTGATTCTTTCTTTTGACAAATTAGTGGCATGGACGGGAACTGGAAAGACAGATAAATTAAAGATTTATGAAGATGTTTTGGCAGCAGTTGAAGATCATAGAATTAATTTATCAAAAATTGATGATGAGAAAACGTTACGGTATTTGTCTAGTTTTAAGAGATATTCCACAGAACGGGTGATGAAGTCACTGGTGGGTGAATTTACGCAAAATGAGAAATGGTCGGTTAAAGGTTTACTTATGGGGGAATGTTGGTATAAAAATTGCTGTGTGTCAGAACACCAAAATAGTCTTCGATGTGGCAAACCAGAAATTAAGGATGGTAGTGAGAAGATGCGAGTATTGATGCAGTCAAAGGAAATAGAGAAAATTTTGATAACTATTGCAAGGTAAAGGTGACCTATCGGGGTCTGACCACCTAACCAATAGTGTTATACATGACGCAAATCCGGTGTTTGATAGGAAAAGACTACTGTTTAGATATGATAATGGAATGGAAGAGAAAATTAAGGTTAACAGGCATTTATATGAGGCAGGAAAGTAATTTATACAACCTAAGAAGTATGTAAGATGATTGCGGAAGTAAACGATTGTTACTAAGAAGAGATGTGAGGTATATTTTGAGTAAAAATGTTAGAAAAAGTATGAAAAAAGTAGAGATAATTGGAACTATGGTGTGTATAGCTTTTGGTACCTTTGGTTTTGAAGCATCTGCATCAAATAAAGAAAATGATATAATGATAGAAAAATTACAGACTTATGATGAATTGCAAAATATTTTTTTATCGGTTGATAAAGATACTACGGAAGATGATATCTTGAATTTAGTTGAAGAGTATGGATTAGAATATACTGTTGAAGAGTACAATGGAAGACCGAAAAGTCGGAATTATTGTATCGCATTTGAGGCTGACGTAGCGCTTCAGAAGTATGCAGATTCTGGAGATGTTTTAGAAGTATCTTTTGATAAAAATGATGGTTTGATATTATATGCAGAATACTTTAATGAAGAATCTTTTAAAAATGCTATTTATTATAATTATGGTACGTATTGGGATTTTAGAGAAGATGCGCCGGATAACGCATATACAGGATATTATTACCATAAACCAGGAGATACTAAAGGTGGAATTACTATAAAATATAGTAATGGGAATAGCAAAGAAACGGGTTATTATAGTATTGACAGTGCTGAAAAAGCATTATCACATATATAATAATTTGTATTTGAAAAAATCGGAAATTTGAGTACTGAGGGTCTGACCATCTAACTCAGCATTGTATTATGAAACTAGGAAACAATATCAGAAAGGAAAGTGAACGATATGTTAAAGGTTTTCTTTGGTGATATGTCGGGTGCTGTGTATAACACAGCTTCTTATTTTAAATATGATTATGAAGATGAATGGATTATAGATCCATTTGTAAAGGAAATGATTCAGGATGTAGATAAATCAATTGTACTGGATAGCGGTGTAATAGACAGCCCGGTGTTGGGGAAAATACCGCCAACTGGGTTATCAGGCAGTGTGAAAACATTGATTTTAGTTAAATTTGATAAAGACAAAATTTTTAATGCGTCAACCTGTGGTGACAACTGTGCAAAGTGGCTGCTGAAAATTGCAGAATCAGAGGATAGAACAATTAATCTTTTGCATTTAATGGATTTTGGACCAGAATCCTTTAGTATTCATATTTTGAATACAGATCAAATTGTTCATTCTATGGAAGAACTTGTGTCGATAGCGGGAGAATTTGTTTAGGAGAGAGTGCGATGAAGGGAAAGCATAGAGTTGTTGTTTCAACTAAACGTTTAAGAATGTAACAGCAACTTTTTTATCATTTACACATGAGCCGGAAGTTGAAAGGTTCTAAAGAGCAGCAGAAATATGGCAAAGAAAAAAATGAAGGGACATAAAAAGATATATGATTAGTTTTTATAAGAGTATTGTTGACCAGGACAGAGCTTCAATTGTTATATGCAATCTTAAGCATGAGATTATCTACATGAATCCGGCTGCTGTTAACAGCTATGCGAAGCGAGGCGGTGATAAACTTATTGGAAGAAGCCTGTTAGATTGTCATAATCAGGAATCCAGGGATAAAATACAGAAGGTAGTGGACTGGTTTGGGGCAGATGAGAGCCATAATCTTGTTTATACTTTCCATAATGAGAAGCAGAATAAAGATGTTTATATGGTTGCACTCAGAGAAGAGGGAAGACTGATAGGATATTATGAAAAACATGAATATCGAAATTCAGAAACTATGAAACAATATGATTTGTGGTGATGTTATGGCACAGGACGAATGGTGCAGGCAGTTATTCAAGAATGAGAAAATACAACAGGAACTTACCCGTGTGGTAAGAAGAAAAAATGGAATGAGGTAAGCAGCAACATGGAATCAAAACAGAAAAGAACAGCTCTTGTCACCGGCGGAAGTTCCGGAATCGGACGATGTACTGCCGTAGCAACAAGTAAGGCTGGCTACATAGTCTATGAGTTCAGCCGCCGGAGGTTATTGGTACATATATTGCGCGGATTGCACAGAAAAATAGTTGCGCACCAATTTGTGTAGCAGGTGTGAAGTATAAGATTCTGAGATTCTTATGTAAAATTCTGCCGTGTACATTACGGGGAAAGATTGTTGGTTCTATTTACGCAAAATAACTGTGATTATTTTATAGAATCCCGATATAGCTCAGGTGTCTGGATATATAACAGTTTTTTTCAGCTTTACGCTAAAATGGTTTCATGTTATCATTATTTTACTTAGAATAATTGATAGCCTGGAGCCATTTTTGATTGAGAGGTGTAAGGAATGGGTAGATTTGTAAATCCTGATAACAGTGCATTTCAGGTGGCACTGAATTCTCCGATATATGTGGATAAAACCGGATTGTTGGAATATACAAACAGCGTACTTAATACAACAGAAGCTTATATCTGTAACAGCAGACCACGCAGGTTTGGAAAATCATATGCTGCAAATATGCTGGCCGCTTATTATAGTAAAGGCTGTAATTCTGAAGAAATGTTTTCGGGGCTGGACATAAGCAGGGAATCTGATTTTAAGACGCATCTTAATAAGTATGATGTGATTCATCTTGATATTCAGTGGTTTTTGGCAAATTGTGATAATGTGGATAATGTTATAGCGTTTATTACGAAATCTGTACAGGCTGAATTGAGAGAGATTTACCCTGGCGTTCTGCCTGAAGAAGAGATAAGTTTGTCGGAAAGTCTTTCACGTATTAAAAATATTGTTGGACAGAAATTTATTATAATTATTGATGAGTGGGATGTTCTGATCAGAGATGAAGCGGCGAATAAAAAAGTACAGGAAAAGTACATTAATTTTTTGCGGGCAATGTTTAAGGGAACGGAACCGACAAAATATATTCAGCTGGCGTATCTTACAGGTATTTTGCCGATAAAGAAAGAAAAAACGCAGTCTGCATTAAATAATTTTGATGATTTTACAATGCTTGATGCAGGAGTGATGGCACCATATATTGGATTCACAGAAGCTGAAGTGAAGGATCTTTGCGAAAGATATCACAGAGATTTTGAGAAAGTAAAATATTGGTATGATGGTTATTTGCTGGAGGACTATCAGGTATATAATCCTAAAGCAGTAGTAAGTGTTTGTGTGCGGGGCAGGTTTAGAAGTTACTGGTCTGAGACTGCTTCTTATGAAGCAATTGTTCCTTTTATCAATATGAATTATGATGGTTTGAAAAACGCTATAATTGAAATACTTTCCGGTGCTTCGATTAAAGTAAATACAGCTGCTTTCAAAAATGATACGGTGAATATACAAAGCAAAGATGATGTACTTACGTATTTGATCCACCTTGGTTATTTGGGATATAACCAGAACAGAAGAACGGCATTTGTTCCAAATGAGGAAATACGTCAGGAGCTGACTACGGCTGTTGAGAGTAGAAAATGGAATGAGATGATTACCTTTCAGCAGGAATCAGAACGTTTGCTGGAGGCTACACTTAATATGGATGAAGAAACGGTTGCAGAGAAAATTGAGAAAATCCATACAGAGTATGTTTCGAATATTCAGTATAATAATGAGAATTCTTTGAGCAGTGTACTTGCAATTGCATATCTGAGTTCAATGGAATATTATTTTAAACCAGTTCGTGAACTGCCGACAGGACGTGGGTTTGCAGACTTTGTATTTATTCCAAAACCAGAATACGTTTCCAGTTATCCGGCGCTTGTCGTAGAACTTAAATGGAATAAGAATGTCAAGACGGCATTACAGCAGATTAAGGAAAAACAATATCCGGATTCAGTTCTGGATTATACCGGAGACATTTTGCTGGTTGGGATAAACTATGACAAGAAGACAAAAGAACATCAGTGTCTGATTGAAAAGTATGAGAAATTATAAAAGTATTGATAAAACGGAAACCATTTTCTATTGAGAGGTGACAGACAATATGGAACTAAAGGAGAAAACTCCACATACGATATTAAACGAAATAATTGAAGCAGCAAAAGAGTGCGGACAGGTTATGCTTCAGGCAGACAGGGCGAATTTTGGCATTAAGGATAAGGCTGGAAAAGCAAATTTTGTTACGAAAGTATGACTGCAAAATTCAGGAAATGCTGGAGAAAAGTTGTCTGAGATTCTTCCGGAAGCGGAGTTTTTGGGGGAAGAAGAGGATTGCCAGATTAACAGAAATGCAGAATATATTTTGGTGGTGGATCCGATTGATGGAACTACCAAATTTTATTAAAGATTATCATATGAGCTGCGTATCTATTGGATTGATTCGAAATGGAAAGAGATATCTGGGAGTCGTGCATAATCCATATCTTAATGAAACTGTCTATGCGATTTCCGGTGAAGGTGCATACATGAATGGAAATGCGATTCATGTATCGAAGGATGATCTGGCAAACAGCATTGTTTTGTTTGGTTCATCACCGTATAATACGGAGCTTGCGAAGGCATCCTTTGAATTAGCTTACGAATATTTTCAAAAATGCCTTGATATCCGACGAAGCGGATCTGCAGCACTTGATTTATGTGCCATAGCATCAGGAAGAGCGGAAATTTATTTCGAGCTTATTTTATCTCCATGGGATTTTGCGGCAGGTGCACTTATTGTTGAAGAAGCAGGCGGAATTGTGACGACTGTTGAAGGAGAAGAACTTCCATGCCTGGAAAAGAGTTCGATTCTTGCAAGAAATAAGTAGTAGTTCTGAAATCTGGAGGTGCACGGTGAAAAAGTTAACAACAGGGAAAATATGGCAGTTTGCAGCCGGACAGTTTGGATGGGCGATGTTGTCCGGGATTATTTCTAACTGGCTTGTATATTTTTATCAGCCGGATAAGACAGCCATCAGTCAGGGACAGACAGTATTTATTCCACAGGGGCTGGTGGTCTTTGGTATATTTACTATTATTGGCGGAATTACAGCTTTCGGAAGAATTTTTGATGCTTTTACAGATCCAATGATTGCCTCTTTATCTGACAGATGTACGTCAAAGAATGGGCGAAGAATTCCGTTCCTGAAATGGGCATCTTTACCGCTGGCGCTTTCTACAGTACTGGTTTTCTGGTCGCCGGTTAATAAAAACAGTTGGATCAATGGAGTGTTCTTGCTGGTTATGATTCTGGCGTACTATCTTTCCATTACTGCTTACTGTACACCATATAATGCGTTGATTCCGGAACTTGGACATACTCAGCAGGAAAGACTTAATATTTCCACAGTCATTTCCTTTACATTTATTGCCGGAACTGCAGTGGCGTATCTGGCACCTACGATATGGGGGATGTTTATTCCTGCTTTTGGCAGAGTTGGTGCTATCCGTATGACCTTTACTTTGATGGCGGCTGTAGCGTTTATCTGTATGCTTGTGCCGGTATTTTGCATTCGTGAAAAGGATTATGTAGATACGGTTCCTGCAAAAGAGTCAGCTTTTGGATCTCTTGCAGCTACTTTTAAGAATGGAGAATTTCGTAAGTTTGTGGCATCTGATATTTTCTACTGGATTGCACTTACCATGTTTCAGACAGGTCTTCCATTTTTTGTCACCAGTCTTTTGAAGCTTCCAGAAACAATGACAACTTTGTATTTTGTGGGAATGACAGCGTTGTCCCTTGTATTTTATATTCCGGTAAATAAGCTTACTCCTAAACTTGGAAAGAAAAAGATGATTTTGTTTGCATTTGCAGTATTTAGCTTTGCTTATTTTTATACCGGATTTATGGGAAAAATGAGCTTTATTCCGGCATCGGTGCAGGGACTGATCCTGACAGTCGTGGCGGCTCTTCCTATGGCGATTTTCGGAATTCTTCCGCAGGCTGTTGTGGCAGATATTTCGCAGAGCGACTCGATTACATCAGGAAGCAATCGTGAAGGAATGTTTTATGCGGCAAGGACATTTGCATTTAAACTTGGGCAGAGTATTTCTATGCTGATATTTACCGCAGTCTCGACGATAGGGTCAGCAGAAGGAACTGGTTATAGAGTTGCTGCTTTTGGGGCAGCAGTATTCTGCTGTATAGGTGGAATTATACTGGTATTTTATAATGAGAAAAAGATTAATGGGATTATTAATAGGCATCAGTAAAGATTATAATACAGGCATGTATCGAATGGTGAAAAGCAGATAGCAATAGAATTATGAAAAAGTAACAGGAGTACATACGAATGGAAATAATACATGAGAATGAATATTTGTATAAAATGAATGATGAAATAGAACCATATCTTGCAACGCACCGTCAGGAGGGGTACGTTCCTGGTGCAGAGGATCATCTGCATCGAAAAGACACGGGGATAGTGGGGAAAATTTATGTACAGCGTTACCTGGCAGAGAAACCGAAAGGCGTGATTATAATCAGTCATGGTTTTACAGAAGCAGCGCCGAAATATGATGAGATGATTTATTATTTTCTGAAGGCTGGATATCATGTGTATATGCCGGAACATATGGGACATGGACAAAGTTATCGCCTGACAGCAGATCCATCTCTTGTACATATAGATACCTGGAAGCGATATGTGAGAGATTTTTTGAAAATATGCCATGTAATTAAAAAAACATATCCTGAACTGCCGTTAGTTCTTTTTGCGCATTCTATGGGTGGGGCGATTGGCACAATTGCAGCTGCATGGGAGCCACAACTGTTTCAGAAGATTATATTGAATTCTCCTATGCTCCGCCCGCTTACCGGAAATGTTCCCTGGCCATTGGTGATTGCTATTGCACAGACGAAGTGCCTTTTGGGAAGGGAGGAAGACTATGTGGCTGGTCAGAAGCCTTATGATGGTGGTGAGACTTTCGAAACCAGTGGATGTACTTCCAGACCAAGATTCGAAAAATATAATGAGATGCGTAAAGAGAATAAAAAATTCCAGGTTAGTGCAGCTTCTTATGGGTGGCTTCTGGCGTCTGTAAAAATGAGTTGGTACATAAAATATTGTGGATGGAAGAAACTGACAGCACCTGTTTTGCTATTTCAGGCAGAAAGAGATGATTTTGTATCTGTAAACGCATTGAGAAAATTTGCAGAGAAAATTAATCATAGAGGAATTACTTCCTGCGAATATGTTTACCTGCCGGGAACCAGACATGAGACCTACCGCAGCGATGACAGGACGATGGAAATGTATTTAGATAAGATTATGAAGTTTATGGATTCATGTAGCGGGGAGATGTTTTCTCATTATGAGGTGTTGAGAGAGTAAGTCATTGTCTGAAAGTTATATAAAACCTTTGGAATGTTGCTTTACGCTAAAATGGTTTCATGTTATCATTATTTTAGTTGAAAATTTTGATGACAGGAAGCCATTTTTGATTGTGAGGTGTAATGAATGGGGAGAGTTTTTAATACAACGGGTGTGTGTATTCCAGAGAAGCATTATATGGTAGATATTAATGGTCGTTTACAACAGATTAAAGTGCTTGTGGATGGGGGAAAATATTTTACCATTAACAGGGCCAGACAATATGGTAAAACTACAACTTTGCGCGCACTGGCAGAAATGCTTCGGGATGAATATTATGTTGTATTACTTGATTTTCAGACATTTGACAATGAGAAATTTAGTAATGGAAATGTGTTTTCAGTAGCATTTGCTGGTTCTTTTTTGCGTGTACTTCGCAGAAACTGTAAGACTATGAATAACGAAATGGCCTCAGTTATAGACGAGATGAGAAAGGATGCCGATTATGCTAACAGATACTTTTCTCTGAAAGAGCTATTTGAGGGATTAAGTGATATATGTGAAGCGGCAGACAGAAAAATAGTTCTTATGATTGATGAAGTAGACAGTGCAGCTAATAATCAGGTTTTTATTGATTTTCTGGCGCAGCTTAGGGCACAGTACTTGGACAGAGAATTTTATCCGGGATTTCAGTCGGTGATTCTGGCAGGAGTGTATGATATTAAGAATTTGAAGAGAAAACTCAGACCAGAGGAAGGACATAGATATAACAGTCCATGGAACATTGCTGCAGATTTCAGCATCGAAATGAGTTTTTCTGAATCAGAGATAGCAGGGATGTTGCAGGAGTACGAAAGTGATCATCGTACAGGGATGAATATATCAAAAATGTCAGAATTGCTATATGCGTATACAGCGGGATATCCGTTTCTGGTTTCAAGAATCTGCCAGCTGATGGATGAAAGGGTACGGGACGAATATGAAAATCTGAAATTGGTATGGACGGAAAATTGTTTTAATGAAGCAGTGCGTATTCTGCTTGCGGAGAAGAATCCTTTATTTGAATCATTAGTTGGAAAAATATGCGATTATCCGGAGTTAAGTGTTATGCTGAAAACATTACTTTTTACAGGAAGAAATATCGCGTATAATCCGGATGAAACCTCGATTGATATGGCTCAGATGTTTGGCTTTATTAAAAATCAAAATGGGAATGTGGTTATTGCAAACAGAATTTTTGAAACGAGATTATATAATTATTATCTTACAGAAGCAAAAATGCAGCAGACAGAGATATATAAGGCAGCCCTGCAGGACAAGAGTCAGTTTATAGTTAATGGATATCTGGATATGGAAAGGATATTGGAACGTTTTGTTGTTCATTTTCAAGATATTTACGGGGAATCTGATGAAAAATTTCTGGAAGAGCAGGGGAGGAAGTTCTTTTTACTATATTTGAAACCGATTATTAACTGGACAGGAAATTATTATATCGAATCCAGAACAAGAGATCTTCGAAGAACAGATGTAATTGTAGATTATCATGGACGGCAATATATAATTGAATTAAAGATATGGCACGGTGACGAGTATAATAAGCGGGGAGAACAGCAGCTTGTTGGATATCTGGAAGATTATCATGTGGATAAAGGATATATACTTAGCTTTAATTTTAACAGGAAAAAACAGTCGGGAATCCGGAAAATTATAGTGAATGAGAAAACGATAGTGGAAGCAGTGGTATAAATTAATTTAGGATAAAAAGCGGGAATCCTCGGCAATTCAATTACCGAGATGAAAGCGTAAACTGTGCATGTCTGCACTCATGGTAGATAAAAGGGGGCTTCTAGGAAAAAAACCATGTAGAAGTAATTTCTACAGGTATAGAATTTAAAAATACATTTAACGTGCAGAATTTTATAAAATATGGCATAGCATGTTTCAAGAAAAATTGTAAGGTGACTATGGGCGATTAGAAATGGTTTCCTGTTATCAATATCTCAGTTGAGAGAACTGATAACGGGAAACCATTTTTGTTATTTGGCTGCGTTTTTATTTAACAGCCGGAAACAGATTACAAAAAAGATAATTCCATATACAGTTGTGATAGGTGTCGCCATTCCAACATAAGTCAGAGATGTTTCCGGTAATCTCGACATAATGATAGATACCGGAATTCGGATGCAGAATGCGGAAGTGATTCCCTGGATCATAACAGGAATACTTTTTCCACAGCCATTAAAATATCCGATACTGCTGAAAAGTACACAAGTCAGTATACAGTCGGCAGAGAAACCTTTCAGGTAAGCGGCACTCTGCGCGATTACCTCGGAATCATTGGTAAAGAAAGAGGATAATACTCCGCCTCCGAAGAATCCTACCATAAAGATGATGATTCCAACGGAACATCCGGTAATGATTGCAGTGTAAAAACCCTTCCATGCCCGGCTTTTCTTTCCGGCACCGATATTCTGCGCAACAAATGCTGATACACTCTGCATGATAGAGGACGGAACCAGCATAATAAAGGAAACGATTTTCTGTGCAATTCCATATCCGGCAGATGGCATCAGACCCATCTGATTGATAACAGAATTTACGACAAGAAATGAAATCTGAACCGTTGTCTCCTGAAGTGCAATCGGCACACCTACGTTCAATATTTTCCCTAACTCCTCCTTATAAATCCGACATTGTTCTCTGGAAAATTCTATAGGCATATCCTGCTTTCTTAATACAACGACAGAACAGACAACAGAGACAAACTGTGCAAATACAGTGGCAATGGCGGCACCCGCAACATCCATGTGAAATACTCCAACCAGAAGCAAATCTCCCAGAATATTTATGACGCAGGCAATTCCTACGAACAGAAGTGGAAGGTTTGCATTTCCCACACCTCGCAGCACCCCGCTGATTACATTGTATGCAATGATAATAACGATACCGGCAGAACAGATTCTGATATAAAGAATCGTTTTGTCAAAGGATTCAACCGGTGCCTGTAAAAGATGCGCAATTCCTCCGGCGGCAAATTCCAGTACAAATGTCATGATGACAGCAATGATCAGAAAAAGAATGATCGTAGTTCCGACCGCATTTCCTGCTTCTTTTGGTTTTTGTTCTCCGATGTGATGCCCGATTATTACGGTGGAGCCCATTGCAAGGCTTGTAATAATAAAAGTAGCCATCTGCATAAAGGAACTTCCTGTTCCTACTGCGGAAATACTCGAGGCATTTCCGAATTTTCCAACAATCAGCAAATCAACTGCGCCATACGCAGCCTGCAGGATCAATGCTCCAAGTACGGGGATAGCAAACCGAAGCAAAGACTGGAACACAGGTCCTTCTGTAAAACTTATTTCTTTTTTTGACATTTTTTCCTCCTGAGAATGTGGCTTGAATGATTCAGATAGGCAGATATCATATCTGAAGCATTTAGATATTATCAGTATAACATAGTTATTGCGCACATTCTACTGTCACGTTGATAACCTTGTAAGTCTTGGAGTTACTGTGTTACTGTTTACTCAGTGCCTTGTGACAATCTTTTTCCATATCAAATAAGCTCCATGTTCTGATTGCGAATATCAGTTGAAGTATGTTACTATAAAAAAACATAGCTATATCATATGATTTTTGACGAGGTAAATCAGATGGCTGGTGACACAGAAACATGATAAGAAAGGTAAAAAACATGGCATCAGAAAGAACAGAAGAACTATACAGGGTTTTGCTC
>ENA-OQDC01000590-OQDC01000590.1-human-gut-metagenome-genome-assembly--contig:-NODE-590-length-24365-cov-7.116883_pt1 | contig 24365 bp, 20 predicted proteins | sample MGYA00242770_ERZ504601 | MGnify/ENA primary metagenome ERZ504601 (study PRJEB26092, sample SAMD00036305) | human gut metagenome | host: Homo sapiens | study: EMG produced TPA metagenomics assembly of...
TAAGGATTATTGTGAATGTGGAATGCCGTTAGAAACAATTAGAGAGTCAGAAGCACCGTTAAAGGAACGAAGCGAACGTGTTTGAGGCGAACGCCGAGTTTGAGCGTAGTTCCTTTGCTTTTAGGTGGTTCTGACTCTCTTAGTGTTTCTTATGGTATGGAACCTGAACAAGAAGCCTTATCTATTGTTTCCTTCAAGGACTGAGAGGCCGCTTCCCCAGTTAATAAATTAAATCCCAATTAAATTCCAATTAAAGTAGAAAAGATGATATAATTATAATACAAATATGCCCACACGGAGGAAACGTATATGAGTGAATTTGTGACCTTAAAAGATGTCAGGAAGATATATAAGATGGGGGAAGTTGAGATCATGGCAGCAGCCGGAATCGACTTTGAGATTAAGAAAGGGGAATTCGCAGTTGTAGTCGGACCCAGTGGTGCAGGAAAGACAACGGTGCTGAATATTCTTGGGGGAATGGACACCGCTACGTCGGGACAGGTGCTGGTTGACGGTCAGGACATTGCAACGTATTCGACGAAGCAGTTGACGGCATACAGAAGAGATGATATCGGATTTGTCTTTCAGTTCTATAATCTGATCCCGAACCTGACAGCACTGGAGAATGTAGAATTGGCACTTCAGATATGTAAGGATCCAATGGATGCACAAGAAGTTCTGGAAGAAGTCGGACTGGGAGAACGACTGGATAATTTTCCGGCGCAGTTGTCGGGAGGGGAACAGCAGAGAGTGTCGATCGCAAGGGCACTGGCAAAGAATCCGAAGCTGTTACTCTGCGATGAACCGACCGGTGCACTGGATTATAATACAGGAAAATCCATTTTGAAATTATTACAGGATACCTGCCGGAACAGTGGAATGACGGTGATTCTGATCACACATAATTCGGCAATTGCGCCAATGGCAGACCGGGTGATCAAGATTAAAAACGGCCGGGTGGATAAGATCATACAGAATCCGCAACCAGTTCCGGTTGAGACCATAGAATGGTAAAAGGCAGGGACGGCAGATGGCAAAAAAGATAACACGTAAGAATTTTTATATGGAGATCCGCCATAGTTTCGGACGCTTTATTTCTATTCTTTTTATTGTTGCGCTGGGAGTTGCATTCTTTTCCGGTATCCGGGCATCTGAGCCATCTATGAAGATTACCGGAGATGTGTATTTTGATAAGTCAGATCTGATGGATATCAAGGCGGTCAGTACACTTGGAATTACGGAAGATGATGTGAAGGCGGTCAGAAATGTAAAAGGAGTTGGAAAGGCAGAAGGAGCCTACAGTGCGGATTTCCTGAATATAAAGAATAAGAAGCAATATGTACTCCACGTGATGTCCGGGGTGAAAGATATGAACAAGATTACGGTCAGTGAAGGCCGTATGCCGGAAAAAGTGGGAGAATGTCTGGTAGATGATCAGATGAAGTATAAAGTCGGAGAGACGATCAGGCTTAAGTCCGGGACGGATGACAAGGTGACGGATACCCTGAAGGTGGAGGAACTTAAGGTTGTCGGAAAAGGGAATTCACCGTGTTATATAGCATTGAATCGCGGAAGTACAACAATCGGAACGGGTACAGTCAGCGGATTTGTAGTAGTGTCGGAGAAAACATTTCATCTGGATGTATATACGGAAATGTATGTGCGGGTGCAGGGGGCGGAAGATCTGACTGCATATACCGGTGCATATAAACAGAAAGTAAAGACAGTCAAAAAACGATTGAAAGCAATCACAGAAGAAAGAGGAAAGATCCGTAAGGAAGAACTGTTAGATAAAGCGAATACAAAGATTGAAAAGGCACAGAAAAAGCTTGATGACGGAAAAGCTGAATCAGAGCAGAAACTTTCAGACGCAGAAAGACAGATCACAGACGGAGAGACGCAGATTTCACAGGCAAAGGAAACACTCGTAAGCGGGAAGTCGCAGATGGAAGATGCGAGGGCAAAGATCCGGGCGAAGCAGCAGGAATTGGATGCGGCAAAGAAAACATATCAAAATGGCCTTCAACAGCTGGAGCAGGGGAAAAAGCAGTACGAACAGGGAAAAGCAGCTTATGATTCGCGGTATGCAGAAGCACAGGCACAGATCCAGACAGGAGAACAGGGGTTGGCTGTATACAGAACAGAACTTGACCAGGGATGGGATGGATATCAGACACTTCTGAAGAACATAGAAGCATTAAAAGCACAGGTGTCAGGAGAAACAGAACAGGATCAAGAGCTGTCGCAGAAAATCCGGGAGCTGGAAGCACAGGCACAGGAAACAAAGCAGACACTGGATGCGAAAGAACAGGATTACCAGACAAAGAAGAGCGAACTGGACACAGCAAAACAGCAGCTTACGAATGGGAAAGCAGAGCTGGATCAGGCAAAAGCGCAGCTGGATGCAAGTGAAATAAAACTTAGCAGTGCAGCGGCAAGTATAGAATCCGGACAGAAACAGTTAGATGCAGGAAAAGCAGAGCTGGAAGCGCAGGAGCAGACGTTGAAAAATGGTGAAGTGGAAATTGCGGAAAATGAAGCAAAACTTGCCGATGCCAGGAAAGAATATGAAGAAGGAAAGAAGACATCGGAAGCAGAAATTGCAAAAGGCGAGAAAAAGCTTGCTGATGCCGGTAAGCAGATCAGTCAGATCAAGAATCCAAAATGGTATCTATATGATAGAAGTACACTGACAGAATATGATGGATTCGGAGAAAATGCGGATCGTATGCGTGCGATCGGAAAAGTATTCCCGGTTATGTTCTTCCTTGTTGCAGCATTGATCAGTCTGACCGGTATGACACGTATGGTAGAGGAACAGAGAATAGAGATAGGTACCATGAAGGCTTTGGGATACGGAAATTTTTCCATTGCATCGAAATATCTGGGATATGCATTCCTTGCAACGGCAGGAGGAAGTGTTCTTGGAGTACTGGTGGGAGAGAAAATCCTTCCGTATATTATTATCTATGCATATGAGATCATGTATCCTCATATTCCGAAGATATATGTACCATACCACATGAGTTATGCTGTGATGGCATCCGCTGCCTCGATCGCATGTACTATGGGAGCAACACTTGCATCCTGCTATAAGGAACTTGCAGCGGAACCGGCAGTGCTGATGCGTCCGCCGGCACCAAAAAACGGGCGGAGAGTTTTCCTGGAAAGAATCGGATTCATCTGGAAACGGATGAATTTCACCTGGAAATCCACGATCAGGAATCTGATGCGTTATAAAAAGCGTTTCTTTATGACCGTATTCGGAATCGGCGGTTGTATGGCGCTGATGCTGGTCGGATATGGAGTGAGGGATTCTGTATATGAGATCGCAGATATTCAGTATGAAGAGATTCAGCTGTATGATGGACATATATTCTATAAAGATGATGTGACAAAGACAGAGAAAGAAGAGCTAAAGGAGTATCTGAAAACAGATTCAGATATTCAGAGTTATATGGAGGCAGATATGCGGAGTGTGACCGCATCCGGAGGCGGTAAAAAACTCAGCGTGTACCAGTGCATATTAGGTAATCCAAAGATTGCAGAAAAGTATGTGGATTTTCATGACAGGAAGACGAAAGAATCGTATACACTCACCGGTGATGGAGTAATTGTCAGTGAAAAGACGGCGAAACTTCTGAATGTAAAAGAAGGGGATACCATCAAAGTGAAGAAGGGAACGGAGAAGAGTGTCACTGTAAAGATTGCGCATATCTGTGAAAATTACATGGGACATTATATCTATTTTACACCGCAGTATTACAAGAAGGTATCTGGAAAGACGGTGAAATATAATTGTATCATGTTCCGGGCGAAGAACGGATATTCGGAGGACCAGGTGAAAAAGGCGGGAGAAAAGATCCTGTCAAAAGATCAGGTACTGACAATCTCATACCTGCTTGATATCAGAGATCAGCTGGATGATATGCTGGCCAGCCTGAATCTGGTGATCATTGTACTGATCGTCTCAGCCGGAATGTTGGCATTTGTGGTACTTTATAATCTAAACAGCATTAATATCACAGAACGCCAGAGAGAACTTGCGACTTTGAAAGTACTTGGATTCTATGATATGGAAGTAGCAGAATATGTATTCCGTGAAAATATCCTGCTGACGTTGATCGGATCCGTGGCAGGTGTTGTATTCGGTAAGATTCTGCATCTGTTTGTAATTCAGACAGTAGAAGTGGATGCGGCAATGTTTGGCCGGAGTATTTATCTGAAGAGTTATATCTACAGTTTTTTATTTACGATAGGGTTCTCATTGTTCGTAAACTGGGTAATGTATTTTAAACTGAAAAAGATTGACATGGTAGAATCATTGAAAAGTATAGAGTAAAGTTTATAAACGGTTTATAAATTTCACAGAATTGTTAGCACTCTTTTTGAAAGAGTGCTAATTTTCTATTGACTTTTAAAATAAGCAGTATTATCATATCACTTAGATGAAAAATGTAGCAAAAGGTGTCTGCCGACAGAAGAAGCAGTACCTTTTGTCACTAATATGATAGAAATATAAAAAGTAGAAATAGGAGTGATTTACAATGGCAGCAAAGAAAGGTAGTTTGTCAATCAGCAGTGAAAAACATTTTTCCCGATTATTAAAAAAGTGGGTATATTCCGATCACGATATTTTCGCACGTGAGTTGGTATCCAACGGATGTGATGCAAATCACAAAACTGAAGAAACTGGATATGATGGGTGAATACCAGTTGCCGGATGATTATAAACCGGCGATCAAAGTTGAAGTCAATCCAGAAGAAAAGACCCTGAAATTTACAGATAATGGTCTTGGAATGACAGCCGATGAAGTAGAAGAATACATTACACAGATCGCATTTTCCGGAGCAACACAGTTCCTTGAAAAATATAAAGATAAGACAACAGAGGATGATATGATCGGACACTTCGGTCTTGGATTCTATTCCGCATTCATGGTAGCTGACGAAGTACATATCGATACCCTTTCCTATAAAGAAGGGGCAAAGCCGGTACACTGGGTAAGCAACGGCGGAACAGAGTATGAGATGGAAGAAGGCAGCAAACAGGAAGTCGGATCCACTATGACACTGTATCTGAATGAGGACAGTCTGGAGTTTGCAAATGAATACAGAATGAGAGAAGTTCTGGAAAAATATTGTTCCTTTATGCCGGTAGAAATCTTCCTTTCCAAGGCAAATGCAGAACCGGAATATGAGACCATTGATGAAGCTGATCTGAAAGATGACGATGAAGTGATCGAACATATTCACGAAGATGCCAAGATGGAAGAAAAAGAGAATGAAAACGGCGAGAAAGAAATGGTAGAGACAGAACCTGCCAAAGAAAAAGTAAAGATCAAAAAACGTCCGGTTTCATTAAGTGATATCCACCCACTGTGGACAAAGCATCCGAATGAATGCAGTGATGAAGATTATCTGAACTTCTACCGCAAAGTATTCATGGATTACAAAGAGCCACTGTTCTGGATCCACCTGAATATGGATTATCCATTTAATTTAAAAGGAATTTTGTACTTCCCAAGAATCAACACAGAGTATGATTCTATTGAAGGAACAATTAAGTTATACAACAACCAGGTATTTATCGCGGACAATATCAAAGAAGTCATTCCGGAATATCTGATGGTATTAAAGGGAGTCATCGATTGTCCGGATCTGCCGCTTAACGTATCACGTAGCGCATTACAGAATGACGGATTTGTGAATAAGATCTCTGAATACATTTCCAAGAAGGTTGCAGACAAGCTTTCCGGAATGTGCAAGACAAAGAGAGAAGACTATGAGAAATACTGGGATAACATCAGTCCGTTCATCAAGTTCGGATGCCTGAAAGATGAAAAGTTCTGTGACAAGATGAAAGACGCGGTTCTGTTTAAGAATCTGGATCACAAATATCTGACATTGAAAGATTGCATCGAGGCAAATGGAGGAACCGTAGAAGATCAGAATGCCAAGACAGATGATCAGAATACTGAGAACAAAGAAGAGGATAAGACAGTTATTTATTATGTGACGGACGAGATCCAGCAGAGCCAGTACATCAACATGTTCAAGAACCAGGGCATGGATGCGGTAATCTTAGGACACAACATTGATTCGCCGTTTATCACACAGTTAGAGCAGCGTAATCAGAATATCAAGTTCCAGAGAATCGACGCCGATGTAACAGCAAGTGCAAAGGAAGAAGTTGCCGAAGAAGAGAAGGAAGCATTCCAGAAGAAATCTGACAGTCTGGTAGAGATTTTCCGCAAAGAGCTTGGAAACGAGAATCTGGATGTTAAAATCGAGAAACTGAAAGATGAAAATGTTGCTTCTATGATGACGTTATCCGAAGAAAACCGTCGTATGCAGGAAATGATGAAAATGTATGGCATGAACGGAATGGATATGGGTACAACAAGTACACTGATCCTGAATGCAAATCATCCGCTGGTTCAGTATGTAGTTGAACATAAAGACAGTGAGAACACAAGTATTATCTGCAAACAGTTATATGATCTGGCAATGCTGGCACATAAGCCGCTCAGTCCGGAAGAGATGACTGCGTTTGTGCAGAGAAGTAATGAGATCATGATGCTGCTTACAAAGTAAAGATTTGAAGTTAAGATTGGCGGAATGAAAAATAAGAGCCGTGCGGCTGTGGAAGGGAAATCCATGGCGGCACGGCTCTGTTTATATCGGAAACTGCAGATCAGTAGTCACCTTCAATGGATCTGGATTTTAAAATGTTTTTTACTTCCTGATCCCATTCTCTTTCGATGGATTTGTCCATGGTGAAAGTGTTCAGAGAAGTTCCGGTGATACATTGTAAGTGATGTCCATCGTAGTGGAAGTTCAGGTACAGCCCCCGGATCTCTTCCGGGCGGTATCCGGTGAGACCGTGGGCGGTCAGAAAGTACGGGACCTGATCTTCCGGAAGCGCAAGGACAATCTTGAATCCCAATGGAGTGCGTTTACCGCGGATGATCTGGAAGCAGAAGTCTCGGGTTTTATTCCAGCGGGAGTAGGTTTCTTCAGGTTTTTCATCAAAGAAGTCTTCCTGGAGAAAGCCGCTGATGGTAAATTTGTTGAAGGTCGTGATCTCGCCTTCTATGAAAGAAAAGTTGTCGAAAGTGTCTTTTAAGAGCAGATGTGACATGCAATTTTTGGCTGATAACTGGTATACATTCATAAGGAAAACCTCCTGTTAATCTATATGATCATTTTCCCCTTTCAGGTATAATGAAATGTATTCAACATTATAGCACAAAAGACGACAGAAAAGAGGATATAAATTGACATTCAAAAAGAAAAACAGTAAAATAAATTGGATATACATATTTAGGATCAACAGAGAAACGAAAGAGGAGAAGATTTCGTGGATATAGAGAGTAAAACTTCAATTTATGAAGAAAAAGAAGAGACTCAGGAGGTGAATCCTGAGGAGCAGAAAAGTGAAATAAAAAGTGAGAAAGAAAAAGACCGGGTACTTCAGACTGCAGTGATCGTTGCGGTTGTTATTCTGGTGATTGGCGGGATTACGGTGGCGCGCAGGCTCAGTAATCCACAGAAGGATACAAAGAAGGGCACAGAGATCCTGAAGACGATGGATGAGATGGATGTGTCTAAGGCAGATAAAAAGATTAAGGAGTTAGAAACGCAGGAACGTGAGACAGAACAGGATGCAGAAGAACAGCCGGCAAGCGAAAAATTTGCAGATTGTCTGGTCCTGGGGGATTCCATCACACAGGGATTGTACGAATATGGTGTGCTGGATCAGGCAAATGTACAGGCAGACCGTGGAGCCGGTGTGTCGGCGGGGGATAATGAAAAACTGGCAGATCATATTGCCAGGGCAAAAGAGATGAAACCGTCAGTATTATTCCTTTCTTACGGGATGAATGATGTCGGAGCGCAGAATGGAGAGGCGGATGGATTCATAAAAGCATACAGGCCGGTGATCAGAGATCTGAAAAAATCACTGCCGGATACGAAAATATATGTTAACAGTATACTTCCGACAGCGCAGATTGCAATTGATCAGAATTCTGTCTATGCAAAAATTCCGGAGTTCAATCAGAAATTAAAAAAAATTATGTGAAAAAGAGAAAGTAACATTTATTGATAATACAGAGCTGGTGAAACAGGAGTATTATGCCGGTGATGGAATCCATATGTCAACCGGTTATTATAAAGAATGGGTAAATCATATGGCGGAGGTTGCTGAATTATAATGAAAAACGGAAAATTAGACAAGATTAACCTGTTAAAATATTTGATGGTAGTCCTCCTGATCATTTATGTAGTATTTCTTGTGACCCGGGAAGGGGATAATACCGTATCCGTAGATACGATTGAAAAGAATATCACAAAAGCCGTAAAATTAGAAGGAATGAAAAAAGGCACAACACAGGATCTGAAAAAATATTACAGTCTGAATGCCAATGATTATGAAGGAATCAGTCTGTATATTCCGGATGACGTTATGAGTGTAAATGAAATACTCATAATAAAGGTAAAAAACGAAAGTCAGATCGAGACGGTTGAAAAGGCAGTGGAAAGTCGTGTAAATACACAGGAAAAGAATTTTGAAGGTTATGGTGTAGAACAAACAAAGCTGATACATGCTGCAATTATTGAGACCAGAGGACGTTATGTGCTGCTGGCAGTTTCAAAGGATGCAGACCGTATCGATGCGGCATTTAAGAAGAGTATTTGATAAAAAGGAATTAGAGAGATGTTATTTAGCAGTATTGTTTTTTTATTTACATTTTTGCCGGCTGTGATGCTCTTATATTATTTGTTGCCGGTAAGATTCCGGAATGTGATCTTATTGCTGGCGAGTCTGGTGTTTTATGCATGGGGGGAACCGGTATATCTGTTTCTGATGTTACTGTCCATATTGTTTAATTATTTCAGTGGACTGGATATTGCAAGGAATCTGCAGGATAAGAGAGCTGCAAAGCGGAGTCTGGTTTTTAACCTTATCATTAATCTGGCAGTACTTGGATTTTTTAAGTATGAAGGGTTTGTATTGGACACATTGAACGGGATACTTCCGGTACATATTTCTTATCATGCACTGCCGCTTCCGATTGGAATATCCTTTTATACATTCCAGATATTATCCTATATCATTGATGTATATCGGGGAAATGTAAAAGTGCAGACGAATCTTCCTAATTTTGCATTATATGTAACGATGTTTCCGCAGCTTATTGCGGGACCGATCGTGCAATATGCAGATGTAGATGAACAGCTTGCGTCCAGAGAAGTCTCAAGGACAAAATTCGGAGAAGGAAGCATGTATTTTATCCGGGGACTTGCGAAGAAAGTATTACTGGCGAATACCTCAGGGATGATTTTTACAGAGGTAAGCGGACTTGCGAAAGGTAATATAGCCGTGATGACGGCGTGGCTTGGAGCTTTTGCGTATATGTTCCAGATTTATTTTGATTTCAGTGGATATTCGGATATGGCGATCGGACTCGGTAAGATGTTTGGATTTGAATTCAATATGAACTTTAACTATCCATATGTGTCTAAGAGTATTACGGAGTTCTGGCGCAGATGGCATATTTCGCTGAGCAGCTGGTTCAGGGATTATGTGTATATTCCATTGGGAGGAAACAGGGTATCGAAGATCAAACACATCAGGAATCTTCTGATCGTATGGTTTCTGACCGGATTATGGCATGGAGCTGCATGGAATTTCGTGGCATGGGGACTCTATTATGGGGTGCTCCTCATCATTGAAAAATATCTCCTGTCGCCGGTACTGGACAGACTTCCGGACGTAGTCCGTCATATTTACAGTATTGTTCTGGTTGTGATCGGCTGGGTATTGTTTTTCAGCTCTTCATTCGGACAGGCAGCAGATTATATCAGAGTGATGTTTGGTGCAGGTGCACATGGCTTTGCAGACAGAGAGAGTATGTATCTTCTTACAAGCAACCTGATCCTGTGGCTGATCCTGATATTTGGCTCTACGCCGCTGGTTCATTTCAGATACGAGCATATGTTAAGATCAAAAAAATGGAATACAACAATCATTAACAGTGTGGTATATGCTGCGTTGTTTATTGTCTGTATTGCATATCTGGTAACGGAGACCTATAATCCGTTCCTGTATTTCAGATTCTAGGAGCAAAGATGAGACAGTCGAGAAAGAAATGGGAAAGAAAAAGAGAAGAACAGAGAAATAAAGTAATTGCAGTGCTGTTTATTGTAATGATGGTTATCTTCTGCGTGGTAAATATTGCAACTGCTGACAGAGAATTTTCGGCAAAAGAAAACCGGGCACTGGAACAGAGACCTAAGCTTACGATTTCCGGTATTGAAAGCGGAAGATGGATGAATCAGTATGAATCTTATGTATCGGATCAGTTTGCGGGAAGAGATTTCTGGGTAGCTTTAAAGAGCCGTATTGATCTGATCGCAGGAAAACGTAAGGCAAATGGTGTATTTAAAGGAAAGGATCATTATCTGTTAGAGGATATAGCCAGACCGGATGAAGAACAATTGAAAGCAAATCTGGATGCAATGAAAAAGTTTCAGGAGACATATAAAGATATCCCGATGTATATGATGCTGGTACCAAATGCTGCAAATATCGAGTCGGACAAACTTCCGTATTGTGCAGTGACAGAAGATCAGGATAAACAGTTTCAGAAAATAAAGGCTTCGCTTGGGACAGCTTTTCAGTGGGTAAATGTGGAAGATACATTGAAAAAGCACAGAGCAGAAGAGATATATTACCATACGGATCATCACTGGACGACGCTTGGTGCTTACTATGGATATCAGGCGCTGGCTGCGGCTATGAAACTGGATACATCGAAAGCACCGGCTATGAAATCCTATGCAGTGACGAATTCATTTAACGGAACCTTATCGGCGACAAGCGGATATGAAACAGACTATAATGAGCCGATCTATATATACGCACCGGATGATCTGAAAACAGCACCACAGGTAGTTGTAAATAACGTGAATGAAAAAAAGAAAACAGCAACGTTATACGATACATCCAAGTTGAAAGAAAAGGATAAATATGCATTATTTCTTGGCGGTAATTATCCCGTCCTGGATATCAGAACGACGGCAGATACAACAGACAGACTGTTGCTTGTAAAAGATTCCTATGCGAATAGTGTAATTCCGTTTCTGACGGCATATTACAGAGAAATCATAGTGGTTGATCCAAGATATTATTATGATGATATCAGAGAAGTTATGAAGAAAAATAAGATCACAAGTGTTCTGTTCCTGTATAACGGTAATACATTTGTGCAGGATAACAGTATCAGCGGGGTATTGCAGAATGATTAGACTGAACAAGTATTTAAGCGAAGCCGGTGTCTGTTCCAGAAGGGAGGCAGACAGGCTGATCGAGTCGGGAATTGTGACTGTGGATGGAAAGACAGCAGCTCCCGGCATGAAAGTAGAAGACGGACAGGAGGTCCGTGTCGGAAAAAAAGTGGTCAAAAGCAAAACGGAAAAAACGGTCCTGGCAGTGTACAAACCTGCCGGGATTGTTTGTACAGAAGATAAAAGGGAGAAAAAGAACATCATCCGGTTCCTCAATTATCCGGTACGCATCACTTATGCAGGAAGACTGGATAAAGATTCGGAAGGGCTTCTGATCATGACAAATGATGGAGATCTGATCAACGGCATGATGCGCGCAAGATATGCACATGAGAAAGAATATAAGGTCAGAGTAAACAAAGAAGTTACTCCGGAATTCATTGAGAAGATGAGCCGGGGAGTACACATCAGAGACAAAGAAAAGAATCTGGATGCGGTGACCAGACCCTGTACAGTAAAAAAGACCGGGAAACATACATTTTCCATTATTCTGACACAGGGATTGAACAGACAGATACGGCGCATGTGCGAAGCACTCGGATATAAGGTGGATGTGTTAAAAAGGATACGGATCATGAACGTGGAACTTGGAGATCTGAAACCGGGACAGGTAAGAGAATTAACAGAACAGGAGTTAAAGGAATTATATGGGACAGTCAAAGAACGAGAGAATGCTGGAATTAGTAGAACTTCTGAATAAAGCATCCAGATATTATTATCAGGATGCGCAGGAGATCATGAGCAACTACGAATATGACAGATTGTATGATGAACTGCAGAATCTGGAAAAAGAACTGGGAATTACATTGTCGAACAGTCCGACGGTAAATGTCGGATATGAAGTTGTCAGTGAACTCCCAAAAGAAAGGCATGAAAGCCCGATGCTCTCACTGGATAAGACGAAAGAAGTAGAAGAGCTTAAGAACTTCGTTGGCAGTCAGAAAGTATTGATGTCCTGGAAGATGGACGGATTGACGATCGTGCTGACTTATCGTGACGGAAAGCTTTATAAAGCGGTCACACGCGGTAACGGAGAAGTCGGTGAAGTGGTTACAAACAATGCGAAGGTATTCAAGAATGTACCGGTGCAGATCGCTTACCGGGGGGAATTGATCTTAAGAGGAGAAGCGGTGATCGGATATCATGACTTCGAGAAGATCAATGAAGAGATTGAAGATGTAGATGCAAAATATAAAAATCCAAGAAACTTATGCAGTGGTTCAGTCAGACAGCTCAATAACCAGATCACGGCAAAGAGAAATGTTATGTTCTATGCATTCACGTTAGTGCAGGCAGATGGAGTTGATTTTCAGAATTCCAGAGCTTGTCAGATGGAATGGCTGAAAGCACAGGGATTCACGACGGTAGAATATCATATGGTGACCAGAGATACAGTAGAAGATGAAGTTGCTAAATTTTCGTCAGAGATTAGTAAAAATGATTTCCCTTCTGACGGACTTGTGCTATCATATGATGATATAGCGTATGGAAGATCGTTGGGAAGAACAGCAAAATTCCCGAGAGATTCTTACGCATTCAAATGGCAGGATGAGATCAGGGAAACGATTCTGCGTGAAATCGAATGGAGTCCGTCAAGGACAGGACTGATCAATCCGGTTGCAATCTTTGATCCGGTGGAGCTGGAAGGAACGACGGTCAGCCGTGCAAGTGTTCACAATATCAGCATTATGGAAGAACTGGAACTTGGCATCGGAGATAAGATCGAAGTTTATAAGGCAAATATGATCATTCCGCAGATTGCAGAGAATCTGACAAGAAGCGGTGTGAAAGATATTCCGGAAAGATGTCCGGTCTGTCAGGGTGAGACGAAGATCAGACAGGTAGGAAATGCGAAAGCATTATACTGTATGAATCCGGAATGCCAGGCAAAGCATGTGAAGGCATTTGCATTATTCGTAAGCAGAGATGCACTTAATATAGAAGGATTGTCGGAAGCAACACTGGAAAAATTCATTTCCAGAGGATATATCCATACATTTGCCGATATTTTCCATCTGGACCGGTACAAAGACGAGATTCAGGGAATGGAAGGATTTGGAGAAAAATCGTACAGGAAACTGATCGAAAGTGTGAAAAAAGCAAGAACAACCACGCTGCCAAGAGTCGTCTATTCACTTGGAATCGCAGGGATCGGACTTGCCAATGCAAAGGTTATCTGCAGAGAGTTGAAATATGATGTAGAAGCTCTTTTGATGGTTACAGAAGAAGAATTAAATGAGATCCAGGGCGTGGGAGAAGTTCTGGCAAAGGCATTCACCGGATATTTTTCAGATGCAAAGCATGTGGAGAATTTCAGAAAGCTTTTAGAAGAGTTGACAATCCCGGAAGAGACATTAACAAAGAAACAGATTTTTGAAGGTGTCAATTTTGTGATTACCGGAAGCGTAACACATTTTGCAAACCGCGGTGAAGTGAAGGAATTGATTGAAAGTCTGGGAGGAAAGGTGACAGGATCGGTAACGTCCAAAACGAATTACTTGATCAACAATGATGTAACCAGCACATCTTCCAAAAATAAGAAAGCAAATGAACTGGGGATCCCTATTATTTCCGAAGAGACATTTCTGGAACTGGTGAACAAGGAAGAATCATAGAACCAGGATAAAACAGAGTGAAAGATACGACAAAAAGTAAGAAGGAGAGAATAATGACCAATCAGGACGATAACAATCAGGAAATCGAAAAAGTAGAAGACGTCGAAGTAGAAACAACAAAGAAGACGTCAGATCAGGACGATAAGAAACAAAATGATGATGAGTATGAAAAAGTATGTTTTATATGCAGACGTCCGGAGAGTGTTGCAGGGAAGATGATCGAACTTCCGAACCACATCTGTGTCTGCAATGACTGCATGCAGAAGAGCTTTGATGCAATGTCGAACGGACCGATCGATTACAGTCAGCTGATGAATATTCCGGGAGTACAGGTATTCAACATGTCTGATATGGAGCAGAGTATTCCAAAACAGCAGAAGATCAAGAAGAAAAAAGAAGGCGAAGAATACAAGCCGTTAGTAGATATTCGGAATCTTCCGGCTCCGCACAAGATCAAAGCAAAACTGGACGAGTATGTGGTAGGACAGGAATATGCAAAGAAAGTGATGTCGGTTGCAGTATATAATCATTATAAGCGTGTGGCAACGGATTCGATGGATGACATTGAGATTGAGAAATCCAACATGCTGATGATCGGGCCGACAGGTTCCGGTAAGACGTATCTGGTAAAGACACTGGCAAGGATTCTGGATGTTCCGCTTGCAATTACGGATGCAACATCTCTTACAGAGGCAGGGTACATCGGTGATGATATCGAAAGCGTTGTATCCAAACTGCTTGCGGCAGCAGATAATGATGTCGAAAAGGCAGAACAGGGAATTATTTTTATTGATGAGATCGACAAGATCGCAAAGAAGAAAAACTCCAGTCAGCGTGATGTGAGCGGTGAGTCTGTACAGCAGGGAATGCTGAAACTTCTGGAAGGAAGTGATGTGGAAGTTCCTGTCGGGGCAACGAGCAAGAATGCAATGGTTCCGCTTACAACAGTGAATACGAGGAACATTCTGTTCATCTGTGGAGGTGCATTCCCGGATCTGGAAGGAATTATCAAAGAACGTCTGACCAAACAGGCAGCGATCGGATTCGGAGCGGATCTGAGAGATAAATACAATAACGACAAAGAGATTCTTAAAAAGGTTGCAACAGAGGATTTGCGTGTATTCGGTATGATACCGGAGTTCCTGGGACGTCTGCCGATTGTATTTACCTTACAGGGTATGAGTGAAGATATGCTGGTGGAAATATTAAAAGAGCCTAAGAATGCAATTTTGAAGCAATATCAGAAACTGCTTGCATTAGACGAAGTAAAATTGGAATTCGATGACGGCGCACTTCATGCGATCGCAAAAAAAAGCAATGAAGAAAGATACCGGAGCGAGGGCGCTTCGTGCGATCATCGAAGAATTCATGTTAGATATCATGTATGAAATCCCGAAGGATGACAATATTGGAGAGGTTGTTATCACAAAAGAATATATTGAGGGAACCGGAGGACCGGTAATAATGTTGAGAGGTCAGGAAGTACCAAGGCTTCAATAATACATTTTACATATAGAATGCTAAGAGAGCTGTCAATGACAGCTTTCATTATGCAATGACACATAAGACTTTACTTGAGGAAGAATGGAGGAGAAAGGAATGGAGGAATTATCAGCTATTCCAGTTTGGCTCTGCATACCCTTTGCGGGGCTGTTGCTCAGTATTGCCGTTATGCCTCTGATCAAGCCGGACTGGTGGGAAAAGCATCAGCCGCTTGCAGTTGCGTTCTGGTCGGTACTGTTTATTGTTCCGTTTGCTGCAAAGTACGGAATGTTTACAATGGGAGAGACAGTTTTGGAATGTGTGGTAAATGATTATCTGACATTTATCATTTTATTGTTCGGTCTGTTCTGTGTAGCAGGTAACATTACAATTGACGGTGAGTTTGCCGGATCACCGAGGATCAATACGGCATTGTTTGTTCTGGGAACACTGCTTTCCAGCGTGATCGGAACGACCGGATCAAGTATGCTTTTGGTACGTCCGTTTATTAAGATGAATTCGTGGAGAAAAAGAAAGAGTCACATTATGATCTTTTTTATCTTCCTGATCTCTAATATGGGAGGATGTCTGACACCGATCGGAGATCCGCCGCTTCTGATGGGATTCATGCGTGGTGTTCCGTTTTTCTGGAGCCTGAAGCTGTTTCATATACTGATCTTTAACATGATCATTTTGCTGACGTTATTCTATTTTCTGGATAGAAGAGCTTACAGAAAAGATATTGCGGAAGGTAGAAAACCAGATATCAGAGAGCCCGGAACACACGTTAGAATTGTAGGACTTCATAATCTGATATATGTTGCAATGATTGTCGGAGCTGTAATTTTAAGTGGAATGCTTCCTGGTATGTCTGCATTCCAGAATGCGGACGGAACGGTAAAAGGAATCCATATCCTTGGAGAAGTGACGCTTGGATTCCCGTCTGTGATCGAGATCGTGATCATCCTTCTGGCAGCATTTTTATCATTTAAAACGACAAAAGAAGAAGTACGTATCCGTAACCATTTTACCTGGGGGGCAATTCAGGAAGTTGCGGTTCTGTTCATCGGAATCTTTATCACGATGCAGCCTGCATTGATGATCCTGAAGGCAAATGGTGCGGAACTTGGTATCAATAAACCATTTGAAATGTTCTGGGCAACCGGAGCACTGTCAAGTTTTCTGGATAATACACCAACGTATCTGGTATTCCTTACAACGGCAGGAGCACTTGGGTTCAAGAGCGGTGTTGTGACGACACTTGGTTCGGTTCCTGTTAAGATGCTGGAGGCAATCTCCTGTGGAGCTGTATTTATGGGAGCAAATACCTATATCGGAAATGCGCCGAACTTCATGGTAAAATCTATGTCAGATGAAAATGGTGTGCGTATGCCATCGTTCTTCGGATATATGGTATGGTCACTGACATGTCTGGTACCGGTATTTATTATCGATATGCTGGTATTCTTTTTGTAAGGGGAGGTGCGGAACATGGAAAATAAGAATAAATACTATGACATAGCGGAACGGATCTATGATCTGGACGGAGAAGTCTATGAATGTGTAGGTTCTTCTCTTGGCCGTACCTTTACGGGAGACAAACGTACTTGTGTAGACAGTCTTGTGAAGCTGATGCGTACAAAGCCACAGGGGCATCTGCTCAGAAGTGAGCTTGCGCTGATCAGTAACATGGCACGTACGATCCGTAAGGATGAAGACCGATCCAGACTGATGAGAAAATATGATGAGATATTAAAAGAAATCGCAGAACTGCCGGCAGGTTTTGGAAAAGTAGAGATTCTGGATGAAAACAGGGCAAAGCTAAATACATCGAACCTGCGTCAGAAGTTTTCAAAGGATGATCATCTGATCATCTGTATCGGAAGAACACATGGAAGTGCGGGTAACGATATTGGATTTGCACTGGCGGATGCACTCAGGATCAACTATTACGATGCAGAGATATTCAATGAAGTATTGAGACGTCTGGACGCGGAGAAAGATTCGGTTGTAGATGTGGCAGATCTGGGAACAAATGAGATTGAGAATAAGTACCAGGGATCCGGACGGACGCTGAAAGAACGTCTGAAAGATTTTGACCGTTATCATGGTCTGACAAAAGAAGATGCAATCTTCTTTAATCAGAGTGATCTGATATGTAAGAGGGCAAAAGAAGAAGATTTCATTGTTATGGGACGATGTGCGGATGTGATACTGGCAAATAATCATATTCCACATATCAGTATCTTTATTACAGCTCCTTTTGAACAGCGTGTACACAGAGTCATGGAAGTCAATAATCTAGATCATAAAAAAGCAGAACGCCTTTTGAAGAAGATTGACCATCAGCATTCGAAATATTACAATTTCTATACCGGCCTGAAGTGGGGAGATGCTGTGAACTATGATATCTGTTTTAACAGTGCAAGTTATGGTATCGAAGAATCTGTGGAGATCATCGAGCGTATGCTGAACCAGCATACAAATGCATAAAAATATTAATGAATGACACGAAGTCTTTCATATACATAAAACAAATGTATATGAAAGGCTTTTTTCATTGGAAGATAGATGTAAAGAAAAGATATTATCGGAAGATTACTGGGATTTTATTATCTCGCCATACAGGGAAGATGAGTTAGAAGGAGTGGATACGGAAAAGATGTGTATCCAGGAGCTGGATTTCGGATATAAAAGTGTGTCGTTAGACAGTCGGATGTTACTTCCCTTATCCTTGCGGCAGTACTGGTACGGTGCGATCCCCAAGTGCTATACACTTCTGGATATGCAGCCGTTAGATGCAGCCGGAATTATTACGCTGCAGAATTATCCGACGCTGCAGCTTATGGGAGAGGGGATTATGATCGGTTTCCTGGATACGGGGATCGATTATACCCATCCGGTATTCCGTAATCTTGACGGGACAACAAGAATTGCGGGGATCTGGGATCAGACAATTCAGGATGGGGATCCGCCGGAGGGCTTTCTGTATGGAACAGAGTATACCGAAGAAAGAATCAATGCGGCTCTGCATTCGGAAAGCCCGCAGGAACTGATCTCTTCGGAAGATACAGATGGGCATGGAACATTTGTTGCAAGTGTGGCTGCCGGAAGTGCAGAAAGCAGTGGACAGTTTCTTGGGGCTGCCCCGGAGGCGGTGATCGCGATGGTAAAGCTGAAGCCGGCAAAAAAATATCTGAAAGAATTTTTTGCTGTTGCAGAAGATGCACACTGTTATCAGGAAAATGATATCCTGGCCGGACTTCGGTATCTGAATGAACTGGCCCGCAGACGGGAGATGCCGCTTGTGATCTGTATGGCAATCGGAACCAGTTTCGGAGGGCATAATGGTGACTCTTTGCTTGCAGGAGTTCTGGATGGCTATGCATTGCTGAGAAACCGCTGTGTAGTAACGGGAACCGGGAATGAGGCAGCGCAGAGACATCATTATTACGGAACATTTACGGAGTCACAGAATACACGGACAGCGGAGATCAGGGTAGGGGAAGGGGTGAAGGCTTTTGTGACGGAGTTATGGAGTACCCTTCCGAACATTGTGACAGTGTCGATTACATCACCTTCCGGAGAACGTACCGGGCAGATTCCGGTACGTCTGGGATATCTGTTTGATTTTGTATTTGCTTTTGAACGGACAGCTGTTACGGTGGAGTACAGACTTCTGCAGGAGAATAGCGATGCACAGCTGGTGTTTATCCGGCTGCAGAAAGCAGTACCGGGAATCTGGAAAATAGAAGTAAAGCCTGCGATGCAGACGAAGGGGGAGTTTCATATGTGGCTGCCCATGAGAGAGTTTCTGGATGGAGAAGTATATTTTCTGGAATCGAATCCGGATACCACATTTACAGAACCGGCAGGAGGGGAGCATACGATGACGGTGTCTTATTATAACAGTCAGGAGAATACGGTTGATATTAATTCGGGCAGAGGGTATACTAGAGATGAAAGAATCAAACCGGATTATGCTGCACCGGGAGTAGCGGTTACCGGTGCGGTACCGGGCGGAGGATTCAAAGAACGCACCGGTTCAAGTGCAGCAACAGCAATTGCGGCAGGTGGCTGTGCACTGATCATGAAGTGGATCAGTGATCAGCCGGGAGCGGGTGGAGCATCAGCCAGTCAGGTAAGAAATGTGATCGTGATGGGTGCGCAGAAGCTTCCGGCGATAGAATATCCAAATACACAGTGGGGATATGGAACGATGAACCTGTATCATTCACTGGATATTTTAAGACGGCTGTAAAGAAGAACGAGATAAGGAGAGGATACAGATGGCAGATTTTTTTGAAGAATTCAGCAGAAGAGTTTCAGATGTTGCGAGTGACATCACTAAGAAGACAGGAGATACACTGGAGATTCAGAAGATCAAAAGTAATGTACGAACTTTAAAGAGAGCAAATGAAAGAGATCTTGCAGATATCGGTCGTATGGTATATGAGAAGTTCCAGAGTGGGGAAGTATCCGACATGGATTACGTAACGCTCTGTGAAGAAATCGAAAAACGCGAGGAAGAGATTGAAAAGCAGGAAGAAGAGATTGTGAAGATCCAAGGAGAGATATAGATGCACACAAGCATACCGGGTGCGGTTGGAACACTGTTTGCTCTGGATATGGCTGTAAAACAATACATAGAAGAAAATGTAAGTGAGAAAGAGGAAAAAAACTTTTGCGGGACAAAAGTCCTGATCAGAAAAGTATACAACAAAGGCTTTGCATTTAATTCCATGGATTCCGAACCGGATAAGGTAAAAAAGGCGTCTGTGATAACGACGGCAGTGATCCTGATGCTGACATTGGCAGAATCATTCCGGGAAGGTCATAAGGTGACTAAGACAGCATGGACATTACTGAGTGCAGGAGCTATCAGCAATACGTATGACCGGATCGTCAGAGGTAAAGTCGTAGATTACATTGGTATAAGATCTGACCATAAGATATTAGGTGATGTAACAGCGAATTTGGCAGATGTCTATATCCTGATAGGATCTGTCCTGATGTGGATGAGAAGAATCGGAAAACGATAACAGGAAATATGACAGAAAATAGAATATCGGAAAAAGGAAACACTATACTCCATCTTCTTTCGGATAGAATATAGTGTTTTTTGTATTTACATCTGTATATGAGAATGAAATTAAAATCAGGCATGAAAAAAGCGGGTGATGGGAATCGAACCCACGTATCCAGCTTGGAAGGCTGGTGTTCTACCATTGAACTACACCCGCAAAAAATATTATGAATCGGGGTGACAGGATTCGAACCTGCGACCTCCTGGTCCCAAACCAGGCGCTCTAGCCAAGCTGAGCCACACCCCGATATTGTGTTGTGTCCTTAAGACAAGATGTATCATATCATGATTGAAGATAAAATGCAAGCAGAAATTGAAAAAAGATAAATAAAAAGGATCGGTATCTATTCAGCAAAAGAATTTTTAGAAGAATTTTTAGAAAAAGTTAAGTTGTATCTGCAGACATGCTGTTGTATAATTAAGAGCGATGTCGAAAAATTCTTTCGAACAGATGATGTAGAAGATTTTGAAGATTTTCAAAAAAGAGGACTGAATTGACAGATGAAAGTGATGAATCATATAGAAGAACAGCAAACAGAAAACAAGACTTCTCTTTCAAATGGTGCAAAAAGAAATCGGATTTTCATATATATAGCAATAGCAGGTGTGATAGCAGCAGTGATAACTGCTGCTTTTACTGGCTATTATCTTCATCAGGAGCGTGCAGAAGAGAAGAAACAGGAAGAATTATTAAAAGCAGAGAAGGCAAAAAGGCAGAAAGAAAAAAAAGCTAAAACAACGGAAACAGCCGAACAGAAGTTAGAGCGTGTCCGCAGCCAGGCAGAGGAACAGGGAGTACCACAGAGTGTGATCGAACTGTTGGACAAGAATGCAGAGACGGTAGATTTTGTAGCAGATTATGAGAAGAAAAAGGACAAGCCTTATGCAGATACGATAGAGGAAGATCTTTCAAATGGAGAAATTCCGGAACTTTTACAATGGGATGAACGCTGGGGATATGCACCGTATGGAACGGGGATCGTAGCGACCAGTGGATGCGGACCGACCTGTATGGCAATGGTGGCAGCAGGACTGAATCAGGATGCATCCATTACTCCGGCGAAGGTAGCAGCATATGGAACCGAACACGGTTATGTGGATGAGGAAAATAATACCTACTGGAGGTTCATGGATGAGGCAGGTGCGAACTGGAATCTGAACAGCGTAGGTGGCATGCTTTCAGAAGAACAGGTAAGCGCTGAACTGGCACAGGGACATCCGGTCATCTGCAGTATGGGACCGGGGAACTTTACTCAGATCGGTCACTTTATTGTTCTGACCGGCTATGAGAATGGCACTGTAACGGTAAATGATCCGTTCAGCATTAAGAATACGAATACGGCATGGACATTTGCCAATATCAAAGATCAGATCAAGGCAATGTGGACATTTTCAAAAAAATAAGATGCTCAATGTGGAAAAGTTCTGAAAGAACAGAAGCATGATGTGGAAAAGTCTTGGATTTTATGAGAAAGGAGAACAGAATATGAGATATGATTTTACAAAAATAATAGACAGACATGGCAAAGATGCGATTGCGGTGGATGGCTTGGGAAAGAATCCGGGATTTGCGCCTGAGCCGCCAAAAGACGGATTCGATGTAATCCCGATGTGGGTAGCTGATATGAATTTTGAGACTGTTCCGACAATTCCGAAAGCAATTATGGACAGAGCGGCACACCCGGCATATGGATACTTCAGCCCGGTGGAAGAGTATTATGATTCGATCATCCGCTGGCACAAGATCCGTAATAATGTAGAAGGACTGATGCCGGAGTATATCGGATATGAAAATGGAGTATTAGGCGGGGTGATCTCGGCACTGACAGCATTTGCGGCACCGGGAGATGCGGTACTTCTCCATAGCCCGACTTATATCGGATTTACAAAATGCATTACGGAGAACGGATATAAGATTGTACATAGTCCTCTGAAAAAGGACGAAAAGGGAATCTGGCGCATGGACTATGAAGATATGGATGCAAAATTAAAAGCCAACAACATCCATGTGGCGGTTTTCTGCAGTCCGCATAATCCGACCGGACGTGTCTGGGAGCGCTGGGAGATAGAAGAGGCAATGGAAGTATATAAGAATAACGAATGTGTTGTGATCGCAGATGAGATCTGGTCAGACCTGATCTTAAAAGGAAGCCGGCACATTCCGACACAGTCGATCAGTCCAGATGCCAGAAACCGTACGATTGCATTCTATGCACCGAGCAAGACTTTTAATCTGGCGGGGTTGGTAGGAAGCTATCACATCGTCTTTAACCGAATGTTACGTGACCGTCTGGAGGCAAAATCCAGAAAGTCACATTATAATACGATGAATGTACTGTCCATGCATGCGCTGATCGGAGCCTACGAGGCAGAAGGATATACCTGGGTGAATGAACTTTGTCAGGTATTGTCGGAAAATGTAGAGTATGCGGTCAATCATATCCGTGACTATTACAGAGGAATCAATGTCAGCAAGCCGCAAGGAACTTACATGTTGTTCCTGGACTGTGAGGATTGGTGTGAAGAGAATTACAAGTCACTGGATGAATTGTTGAAAGCCGGCTGGGATGTCGGTGTTGCATGGCAGGACGGAAGGCCGTTCCATCAAGAATACGGAATCCGCATGAATCTGGCGTTGCCGCTCAGCAGAGTGAAGGAAGCATTTGAGCGTCTGGATGAGTATGTATTTCATGTGTAAAGAGCCGGGAATGAAAGAAGTGAGGGAAATTGGAAAATATTATTGTATCATTTAATGTAATCGCACCTGTATTTTTTCTTATGGTGTTAGGATATCTGTTAGTCAATTATACCTCTCTGGCAGACCGTAAGCTTACAAAACAGGCCAATGCGATTGTTTTTAAGATATTTTTGCCGTGTATGTTATTCTATAATGTCTATCAGAGTGACATCGGGGCGGAGATCCACAGCAGGATTAAGTTGTGTATCTGGGCGGCAGGCGGACTTCTGATCCTGTTCGTACTGCTCTGTCTAATCGTTCCAAAGGTTGTGAAGCAGGAAAATCAGCAGGGAGTCGTGATTCAGGGAATCTTTCGCAGCAATTACGTAATCTTCGGAGTTGCGGTTGTGCAGAATATGTATGGAGCAAAAAGCACAACAACGGCGGCGATTTTAAGTGCGATCCTTGTACCGATGTATAATTTTCTGGCAGTAGTTGCACTCTCGATTTTCGGAGAAAAGAGGGAGACAGACTGGAAGAAGATTATTCTTGATATTGTGAAGAATCCGCTGATCATATCTTCGGTGTTGGGAATTATATTTTCGCTGTTGGGAATCAGACTTCCGACGGCAGTGGATACAACGGTTCAGGATCTGGCAAAGCTTTCAACGCCGATTGCATTCATGATCCTAGGAGGTGATCTGGACTTCTCAAAAGTAAAAGGAAACTTAAAAGTTGCATCAGTGGTACTGACGATCAAGCTTGTGATCTTACCACTTATTATGATCCCGATGATCGTTATGATGGGATACAGGGATGCGGATCTGTTGTCAGGCCTGCTGGCATATCAGACTCCGGTTGCGGTATCCAGTTATATCATGGCACAACAGGCAGGAGCGGATGGACAGCTTGCCGGACAGCTGGTGGTGTTTTCATCGGTGCTTTCGATCTTTACGTTGTTTGTGACGATATTGATATTGCGGACGATAGGATTGCTTGGGATTTAATTCAGAAAGGCACGATGACCCGGACCTGCATAAAAAGTAGGAAGCCGTTCCTGTTCAGGTTCCGTCGGCGGGAAATACTAAAGCGTCAAAATTATGCTAAAAACGGGCTTCCGAAATTTGCAACTCGCCATTCGGCTCAAACA
>ENA-OQDC01000592-OQDC01000592.1-human-gut-metagenome-genome-assembly--contig:-NODE-592-length-24311-cov-9.773983_pt1 | contig 24311 bp, 23 predicted proteins | sample MGYA00242770_ERZ504601 | MGnify/ENA primary metagenome ERZ504601 (study PRJEB26092, sample SAMD00036305) | human gut metagenome | host: Homo sapiens | study: EMG produced TPA metagenomics assembly of...
ATTCTAAAAGTCAAGGAGTTTTTCACAAATGAAGAAAAAAGCATTCAAAGCCGCGTTTCCATACACGATTCCTATCGGTATAGGCTTTCTTTTCCTGGGAATGTCCTATGGATTTATGATGCAGAGTAAGGGCTTTTCTGTATGGTATCCATTCTTTATGAGTATGTTTATCTTTGCGGGATCTATGGAATTCGTAACGGCAAATCTTCTGCTGTCGGCATTCAGTCCGGTTGCAGCTTTCTTTCTGGCACTGATGGTCAATGCCAGACATTTATTTTATGGCCTTTCCATGCTGGATAAATATAAAAATACCGGTTGGAAGAAGTTCTACCTGATCTTTGGCATGTGTGATGAATCTTTTACTGTCAACTGTACAGTAACACCGCCAGATGATGTAGACCGTGGATGGTTTATGTTTTTTGTCAACCTGTTAAACCAGATTTACTGGGTATTCGCTGCTACAGCGGGTGCACTCTTAGGATATGTGATTCATTTTGATACAACCGGAATCGAATTTGTCATGACCGCACTGTTTGTCGTTATGTTCCTGAACCAATGGGAAGAATCCAAAGATCATCTTCCAGCTCTGGTAGGATTAATTTGTTCTGCCATCTGTCTTCTGATCTTCGGAAGCAGCAATTTTATTGTTCCGTCCATGATCTTTATCATCGTGGCCTTCACAGCCGAGCGCAGATTCAGTAAGAAACCGGAGGTGGCTGCAAAATGACTATGACAACAACACAAGCTATCATCACCATTGCGGCAGTTGTCCTTGGAACAATGGCAACGCGTTTTATCCCATTCATTATTTTCCCGGAGGGTAAAAATCCACCGGAATTTATCAAATATCTCGGAACCGTACTTCCGTATGCGGCAATCGGACTTCTTGTCATCTACTGTCTGAAAGATGTCCCTGCAAGCAGTACACATGGACTTCCTGAAGCAATTGCAATTGTTTTCATCGTACTGCTCCACAAGTGGAAAAAAACACCCTGCACTCTGTTGCAAAAACAAAGTACAGGGGATTTTATCTTAAATTCTTTCTTTCAAATCTGTCAGGCAATCTTTCGAAGTGCCTCACATGTTCTGTCATATTCTTTTTCTACTGCTGCAAACAGTTCATCCGTACCTTCTATCGTGGTCGCTCCACGAAGTTTTTCTGTCAGTTCCTGACTTGGTGCAAAAAGATTATCAAATCCAAGGTTCAGGCAGATACCTTTCAGTGTATGTGCTGCACGAAATGCTGTCTCTGCATCTTTATCTGCCAGTGCTGTCTCCAACTGTCCAAAACTCGGATCATCCAGAAACTTAAGCGCAAATTTCTTTACAAGCGCTTCACTCACCAGTCTGCTCAGTACTTTATCAAAATCAGATCCTAATTCTTCATAACATTCTCTGACTGTCATATCATTTATCTCCTATTCAAAAAACTTTTTTCTCATATCATTCATCAGCATTTTGGCTTTGCCCCCCCCCCCCTGGAAAAATCGGCATTTTCCGGATTTCCAAGGTCCGTATATTCTTTTTCCATATTTTTGAAAACAGAATCCATAAAATCTTCTTTTGCATTTTCAAACTCTTTGAGTTCTGCTGATTTCTCTTTCTTCTTCAGAGGGTTGTTTTCCTGTGTACTGCCTTTTACTTTGCGTTTGATCCTGTCCTGAATATCGATCAGACATTCAAGCAAAATCGGATTAAATGCACCGCATTCTCCATTCAGGATCATCTGAACCGCTTTCTCATGGGAATATGCTTTCTTATAAACTCGTTCGCCCACAAGTGCATCATACACATCTGCAAGAGAAACTACCTGCGCTGAAATCGGAATCTCATCTCCCTTAAGCCCGTCCGGATATCCTCTGCCATCATATCTCTCATGATGCCATCTGCAGATCTGATAAGCAACCATCATCAGTTCCTCATCCTCATATCCTTCCATATTTTTAAGAATACGGGCTCCTATGATCGTATGATTCTGCATGATCTTAAATTCTTCATCAGTCAGTTTACCCGGCTTGTTCAGGATCTTATCATCAATGCCAATCTTGCCGATATCATGTAATGCAGACGCTGTTGTGATCAGCAGTCTTTCTGACCATGTGATATTATACTTATCTGTTTTCTGTACAAGACTCTCCAGAATCATTCCTGTCAGTATATTGATGTTCAGTACATGGCTTCCACTTTCACCATTACGAAATTCTACGATCTGACTTAAGATTTCAACCATCATACGGTTGTTCTTTTCTTTTTCATAAACCTGATTCGTGATCAGAGTGATCAGGCGTCTTTGCTTTGCATAAAGCTTGATCGTATTATAGACTCTTCGATGCACAACTCCTGCATCAAACGGTCGATTAATGTAATCCGAAACACCCATTTCATATGCACGTCTGACGACTTCAGTAGAATCCTCACTGGAAATCATAATAACCGGAATATCCTCAAGGTAGTGATGACGATTCATATAATTAAGAACTCCGAATCCATCCATTCCCGGCATGACGATGTCCAGAAGAACCAGCGAAATTTCCCGTTCGTACTGTCTCAGTTTATCGATGCAGGACTCACCACTGTCAGCTTCCACGATATCATATTCTTCACTGAGGATCTCTGACAGAATTGCACGGTTCATCTCAGAATCATCAACGATCAGAATTCTGTATTTGTAGGTTTTGGATGTTTCACCGCCCTCTGCTTTGTCCTGAACTTCTTCATCATGTTCAGTCACTACCATATTCTTGCATGTTTTGGCCTGATACATGAACTGATCTGCTTTATGGATTGCATTCTCCACAGTACTTCCCGGAGCGGAAAGCACACCTCCGATACTCACCGACAGACGAAGCTGTGAGTATCCCGGAACCTTCGTATCATGAATTTTTTCCTGAATCTGCTTTAATTTATCTGCAAAAATCTGATCCGTAATATCCGGCATCACGAGCAGGAATTCATCACCACCCATTCGGATCAGCATATCAGTACGACGTACATTCGCCTTTACGATTCCTACAACTGTCGTCAGTGCCAGGTCACCTGCATCGTGTCCAAATGTATCGTTGTATATCTTAAAATCATCCAGATCGATCATTGCAATGCCTGCTGTCATATCAGAATTTTTGATTCGTTCTTCGTAATATCGTCTGTTGTAGATTCCGGTAAGCGCATCTGTATATAATTCCCGATTATAGCCTGAAAGCTGTTTGATCAGTTCCGTACGTCCATCATCATCCATGATCGCATCTGACTTCATGGCATTGATCAGTTCAATCACATACGGTTTGCCGTCTATTTCTATATATTTGGAAATTACCTGGTAGATATTGGAATTCAGATATTCCAGCTTCAGTACTTTTTCTTTTTTCTGTAATGCTTCTCTGGATGTACAGTTCTTACAACGTGTACCTTTTTTCCAGAAATCATAGCATTTACAAGGAAATCCATCCACATCTTCTACACCTTTCAGATTTCCCATTTCCAGTGTATCCACATCCAATAACCGAACCACTTCAAATACTTTTTTGAGTTGCTCTATCATTACCTCGGATTCCTGCTTTGTCATTGCAGTATCATTCGTCATTCATTCATGTCCTTCCTGCGCTGCCAGCCACTGCTGCCCGTTACAGCCGATATACAACGTAACTTATTTAATGTTTTTATTATAGCATTCTGCGCATATTGCGTAAAGTTTAATATTCACAACAATGACCAAAAAAGTGCAGTTTTCTATCTGGAAGAAACTCTTTTTTTGTGGTACTCTATTGTTCAGAATCATGAATTTGGAAGGGAGAATATAAATGCTTCAGGATGATTATATACTGCGTCAGATACGCGAAATGGTACGTGCAGTCATGAAAATGCTGTTCCAGGTAAGTACAGTCGAACTGACACCTGATGTGATTGAAGATACAGATGCCAGACAGATACTTACAAATCTTACAGATCTGGCAGACAATGGTAAAATTGACGAGGCAGAAAATCAGTTATACGAAATGACCTGCGATGGTGACCGTCAGAATCTTGAAATTGGTCTTCTGTTCTACTACCACCTTAATGGCAAAGACGATGAATTTCTGGAGGCCAGTAATTTCAGCCGCGAGGAGATCATGATGGGAATTCAGGACCTTGCAGAGCGTTACAATTTAAGTGGAATCGCAGAAGCATTCCGTACAGAAATTCTGTAAACAGGAGCATTACATAATGAACAAAAAAGAAATCTCAGAAATCAAGAAACAGTTTTCTCCAAATAACTGTGCGATCACCAGAATCTGCGGCTGTTATGTGGATGGCGAGAAAAATAAAAAAACAGAACTGAAAGAAGCATTTCTTTCTCTTTCGGAAGAAGAAATGTTTAAATACTTTGAAATCTTCAAGAAGACTTTATCCGGCACAATTGGAAAAAATCTGATCAACATGGACTTTCCGCTTGAACAGGAAAAAGAAGGTGGTACCCAGGAATTTCTCATGAAACTCCGTGGCAGTAAACTTCAGGATAATGCTATACTTGAGGAATTTTATGATAAGATCATCGAAAATTATGATTATGGTGAGAATTACTATATCATTCTCATTCATGCCGTTTACGATATTCCCGGAAAGTCTTCCGATGGTCAGGAGATGTTCGATGCATCCGATGAAATCTATGACCATATCCTCTGCAGCATCTGTCCGGTCAATCTTTCCAAAGCCGGCCTGTGCTACAACGCAGAAACCAACAACATCGAAGACCGTATCCGTGACTGGATCGTAGAAATGCCAGATTTGGGATTCCTGTTCCCGGTATTTAATGACCGTAGCACGGATATTCACAGTCTTCTTTATTACACTAAAAATGCCGAACAGCTCAGAAGTGCTTTCGTAGATGAAATGTTTGGCTGTACCACTCCACTTTCTGCCGGCGGCCAGCGCGATTCTTTCAACGCACTTGTAGAAGAAACCCTTGGTGAGGACTGTGCCTACGATACTGTCATGAATATCCATGAGAAACTGAATGAATGGGTAGATTCTCAGAAGGATTCCCCGGATCCTGCTGTACTGACTAAACCGGAAGTGAAACGTCTCTTTGAAGAATGCGGTGTTGAAGATGAAAAACTCGAAACTTTTGATCAGACCTATGAAGCAATTGCCGGTGAAAACGCTTCACTTATGGCTGCCAATATTACCAATACACGACGTACTGAGATCAAAACACCGGATGTTGTAATTCACATTGATCCTGATCGTGCCGCGCTGATCGAAACGCAGGTGATCGATGGGCGTAAATGCATTGTTATTCCAATGGAGGGTGATGTAGAGATCAATGGTATCCATGTTTCCAGTGGAAACAGCGAAAGTACAGAATCCTAAGATTTCCAAACAATAAGCCCCCGCAAATGCGAGGGCTTATTACATATCATTTATTCATAAATTCCATTTACAGTAACATCAAATACTGCTTCTTTACCGGCAAGATCTGCTGCCTGATAATCATCTGGGAATATAACAGTTACTTCTACTTTATCTCCCGGATGTGCACCGATCAGCTGCTCTTCAAAATTATCAATATATGTACCGGAACCGATTACCAGATCTGTTCCTTTGCCATCTGTGCTTCCACCATCAAATGCAACTCCGTCAATCTTTCCTACATAATCAATATTGACCTTGTTTCCATCTGTAACTTCAAGAGAAGAATCTGTATTATAGGAAGCTGCTTCTGTAACTTCCGGAGTTGTTGTAGCCTCAGTCTCCTCTGTAGCTTCCGGAGTAGCCGTTGCCTCTGTTTCTTCTGCTGCCTCTGTAACCTCTGGTGTTTCTGTTGCTGCAGCCTCTTCTGTCGGTTCAGGTTGTTGCAGTTGCGATTGAGAATTTGTGATTATCCGTAACCTTCAGAGTCTTGAGAACCTTTTTCTCAACATTGATGTCTGCATCATCCAGCCATTTTTCTGTTGTGTCTGTATAAAGCTTATTCTCTCTTGTCGAGATAATTGACTGTTTCTTAGTCTCTGTAGCTTCTTCATCATTTACTTTATCAAGTTTTACTACATAGTAAGAAGTATCTGTCTCAATAACGTCCGGACCGATTTCTCCGTCTTTCAGAGTTCTGAGAACTTTCATAACCTCATCCGGATATGCACTGCTGGAAGAACTGCTGTCGGACTCTTCATCAGAATCTTCTTTTGCCGCATCTTCATTCGTATCAAAAGTACCACTTACGGAAGAATAAGAATCATCCACTGATTTTGCAATTTCATTCAGATCTCCATCGGAACCGGCTGCTTTCAGATCATCCAGGATCTTCTGTGCATCTTCTTTTTTCTGTTTGATCTCATCATCGCTGAGATCTGCTGTACTGATGCTTACATAATCAAAAGATGACTGCTGTGCTTCTTCATCAGAAACATCTTTATCTACATCTGCAATGAGCGGATCATGCATTCTGCTCTTATAAGTCTGAAGCTCCAGATATGTCTTGATCTGATCTTCACTTACCGCAAGCTCCTGCAGTGTCTCTTCACTGTTGGCAGCCATAAATGCTGCTGCTGCATCTGCGATCTTCTGCTCATCATCATCTGTAACTTCTACATTATAGTCTGCAGCCTTTTCTTTCATGATGTACATCAGCTCTACATCTTTCAGAGACTGTTCTACTGCCTGTTCTCCATAGGTCTTTCCGTCTTCTGCATCCATGCTCCAGATAGAATAATCCTGTCCGCCCATAAAACTCTTATACATTGCTTCTGTCTGTGCCTGTCCTTCTCTTACAGAAAGACTCACGATTCCAAGCGGGATTTCTGTTCCATCCACTGTTGCAACTGTTTTTGTTCCATCTAATTTCTTTTCTCCACAGCCTGTGAGCATCCCCACTGCCATTACGCCTGTAAGAGCTGCAACAGCTGTTCTCTTTGTCATTGTTTTCATCTCTTCCTCCATTGCTTTACAATTCTAGCATATAAATAAGAGTATAAACTTTTTTGCCTTTAAGAGCAAGGAGAATCATAAAAATAGCCGTTTTTCACGGATATTTCACAGATTCTCCTCTTAATCAGACTATATGGATTTTATTCTTCTACAAGTGATTCCAGTTCCGTCAGAAAATCTGTCAGAGCTGTCAGTGTATTTCCAGCTCCCTCCGGAGTGAAAATAAATTTGGGTTCCTGTTCATTCTTGAATTGCAGCCCTCTTCTATATTTCTGCATCAGTACAGGAATACCTGCAGGATTCAGTTTGGCCCGTTCATACAATGTAATCTTCATATCCCTGGCGATCTGTTTGATCTCCACCACATAACATCGGTGTGCCTGTGCTTTCATTCTGGCGATCACAAGAAGATTCAGAACTGCTTTTGGCATTTCACCGAAGCGATCCAGCAATTCTTCCAGCATATCATCATAATCCTGCTGTGTCTCAATTCCGGCAATCCTCTTATAAATATCCAGTTTCTGATACTCATTGCTGATATAAGAATCCGGTATAAATGCATCCATATTCAGATCGATCGTTGTCTCAAAATCTTCCATTGTATGGATACCCTTTGCCTCCTTGACTGCCTCACTGAGCATCTTGCAGTAAAGGTCATACCCTACTGCATTCATATGCCCATGCTGTTCTGCTCCCAGTAGATTTCCGGCGCCTCTGAGTTCCAGATCACGCATTGCAATCTTGAATCCACTTCCCAGATCTGTATATTCCCGAATCGCAGAAAGTCTTTTTTCTGCAGTCTCTTTCAACATCGTATTCCTGCGATACATAAGGAATGCATAAGCAGTCCGATTTGAACGTCCGATTCTTCCACGAAGCTGATAAAGCTGTGAAAGTCCATATCGGTCAGAATCATGAATGATCATCGTATTGACATTGGAAATATCCAGTCCGGTCTCAATGATCGTTGTAGAAACCAGTACATCTATATCTCCGTTAATAAATGCATACATGACTGCTTCCAACTCTCGCTCACTCATCTGTCCATGGGCAAAATCCACTCTAGCATCCGGCAGAAGTTTCGCGATCCTTGTCGTCACATCTGCAATATCATTCACGCGGTTATAAACATAATAAACCTGACCGCCTCTTCGAAGCTCACGGTTGATCGCCTCTCTTACCGTTTCCTCATCATACTCCATAACATATGTCTGAATCGGAACACGATCCATCGGAGGCTCTTCCAGGACACTCATGTCGCGGATACCGATCATACTCATATGGAGTGTTCGCGGAATCGGTGTTGCCGTTAACGTCAGTACATCAATATCTTTTTTCAGCTGTTTGATCTTTTCTTTATGAACCACACCAAAACGCTGTTCTTCATCGATGATAAGAAGTCCCAGATTTTTATATTCCACATCCTTCGAAAGTACTCTGTGTGTACCGACTACGATATCCACCTGACCTTTTTTCAGATCTGCGATTGTCTTTTTCTGCTGCGCAGCCGTACGGAACCGGCAAAGAAGATCTACTCTCACCGGAAACTCTTTCATTCGCTGAATAAAGGTGTTATAAACCTGCTGTGCAAGAATCGTGGTCGGTACAAGATAAACAACCTGGCGACTTTCCTGAACTGCTTTAAACGCAGCTCGCAGCGCAACCTCTGTCTTGCCATATCCGACATCCCCACACACAAGACGGTCCATAATCTTGGTGCTCTCCATATCTTTCTTAGTATCTTCGATCGCAGCCAGCTGATCTTCTGTTTCCTCATACGGAAACATCTCTTCAAACTCTCGCTGCCAGACGGTATCTGGTCCACAGACATAACCTTCTTTTTCCTGGCGGACTGCATAAAGCTCCACAAGTTCCCTTGCAATATTCTGCACGGCACCGCGGACTCTGGATTTCGTCTTTTTCCATTCCTGCCCACCAAGCCGATTCAGTTTCGGCGGTTTTGCTGTTTCTGCCCCGGAATATTTCTGCAGTGCATCCAGCTGTGTTGCAAGAATATACAGATTACTTCCATTACGATATTCGATTTTGATATAATCCTTTGCAACTTTATCTACTGCAACTTTCTCAATACCTTTGTAAATGCCGAGTCCATGCTTTTCATGCACTACATAGTCTCCAATGGAAAGTTCCGAAAAGTCCTGGATTCTCTTTCCATTGTATTCTTTTTTCTTTTTACGCTTTTTCTGCTCTTTTCCAAAGATATCTGTCTCTGTGATGACTGCAAATTTAACCAGTGGATATTCAAATCCCCTCCGTGCATGGCCATACGCCACCATGATCTCTCCCGGCTGCAGAATACGATCAGAATCCTGTCCGTAGAATGCATTCAGACCTTCTTCCTGAAGATCTTTTGCCAGACGTTCTGCACGGGTTCTGGAACCGGACAGCAAAACGATCTGATATCCTTCTTTTTTGTACTGTTTCAGATCCTTTACCAACAGTTCAAAACTACTTTGATAAGAGCTCATAGATTTTACTGTGATATTAAACTGACCTGAAATTTTCCAGTTAGATTTCTTCGGATCCAGCAAAGACATGGCAACACAATTTCTGTCATTTATCTTATGACACAATTCCTCCCATGTACACATCCAGTCACCGGAAAGACTGATCTCGCCCTTTTCCTTTCGATTCTCACAACTTTGCTGGAATTCCTCCTGCACAGCTTTTGCATTTTCCTCCAGATGATTAAGTTCATCCAAAAAAAACAGAGTTTCAGTTTCTTTAAAATAATCGAGAAATGAGACACCATTTTTCTCCATTGGCTGTTCTGCTGCAGGATAAATTGTAACATCATCCAGGTTTTCAAGAGAACGCTGGCTCTGTGCATCAAAACTGCGGATCGAATCAATTTCATCTCCCCACAGTTCAATACGCCAGGGATTTTCTTCTGTCAGAGAATAAATATCAATAATTCCTCCACGGATGGAAAACTGTCCTGGCATCTCTACCTGTCCAACACGTTCATACCCCATATGGACAAGCGCAGCTGTCAGTTTATCCATATCCAGGGTACTGTCGTTGCGAAAATGAATCAGTTGTTTTTCTATTTTTTCCAGAGGTACAAGATAGTCCATACAGCCATCAATACTGGTAACGACCGTAATCTCATCCTCGCGTTCCAGAAGAGCGCGAATCACCTGCATTCGCTGACGAATCAGCAGATTCCCATGTATATCTGCCTGAAAAAAAATGAAGATCCTTTGCCGGATAGTAATAAACACGTTTATCATAAAAACGATAATCTTCATACAGTTCTTTCGCAGATTTTTCATCTGCGGCAATTACCAGATGACATGGAAAAAGCCCGGAAAGCCCATACATAAGATGAGCTTTCTGGGACTCCATACAACCACTGATCTCCAGAATTCCACGATTCTTTTTTGCCTGTTTTTGTATTTCTTCCATCTCTGCAAGATTCTGCAGAGGCTGCAAAAATGTCTTCATACATTCTCCATTTTCTTGTTGAACTGGTTCATGGCCGCATCCACACTGTCAGCCAGGATCATCTCTACAGCTTTGCAGGCTCTCTCCTGCGCCTCTTCCACAAGCTTACGTTCATTGCTTCCGAATCTGCCAAGTACATGATCTGCCAGATCCCATCCTTTTGGTTTGGCTCCGACACCAACCTTGATACGAACAAACGTCTGTGTACCAAGCTGCTGAATGATATGCTTGATTCCATTGTGCCCACCGGCACTGCCTTTCTTACGGATACGAAGCTGTCCCGGTTCCAGATCAATATCGTCATAAATAACGATCATCTCTGTCTCCGGATCGATTTTGAAGTAGTTTGCCATATCCCGGACAGGACCACCACTGAGATTCATATAAGAAAGCGGCTTCATCAGAATGACAGGTTGTCCTTCGATTCTTCCCTTTCCGTACATGGCATTGAATTTCACGCCAGACTGTGGAACATTATATTCCTCCACAAGCTTATCAATCACATCAAATCCCATATTATGGCGTGTGGCTTCATACTGCCTTCCGGGATTTCCCAAACCTACGATCAGATACATCAGAATTTCCTCGCTGTATTAATTAAAATAAACCATTTCGTCTTCCAGTGGATCACACTGCTCTACATGCTCCGCATCAAGTACGATACCTTCTTCACCCTGGTATTCGTTACGTTTCTCAATGCCGACTTTGGCTGTAACTTCTACCCATTCTCCCGGCGTCAGTTTCGGCGCATATGCGCTCTTACATACATAACCAAGAAATGTAGTATCATCTGCACAGCAAGTCATGGCTGTACGTCCCGGAACAAAGAATTTACTTCCCATTCCGCGAGGTTTCATGACTCTTGCTTTAAACTTGACTGTTTTGCCTTCATAATTTTCCGGATGATCCATTGCATCCACAAACCAGATGCCATAATCTTCCGGAAGAATCTCGATAACCGGCGCATTCATATCAAATGGCATTTCATCCTGGAAAATATCACCCAGCTCGCCTTCTTCATCCTCAAAGATAACTTCTGCTCTCTGATTTGCGACCTTGATTCCACGTCGATAAGTCGGAAGTGGATCTTCCTTTTTGCAACGGTTGAAGATAACCATATCTGTATTTTTTATCATATCCATAAAAATGGATTTCATATTCGCCATATACATCTGGAAAGTACTTCCATCTACACAGGTAATCTGCTGTTCTACTCCCCAGCCTGTCGGCAGCTGCGTTTTTTCAAAATTGCTTACCAGCCACATGCCATTATATTCTATGATAACACGCTCCGGCTGATGAAGAATATCCATGGCAACCAGTCTGTCTGTTGTAAAGTCTTCCTCATTTTCAATTACCTCCACAACAGTATTATTGGCTTCAAGAATTGCCGGATCGTATTCTTCCTCCCCTTCCTCACAGAGGATCAGAAGTGTCTTTCCATCCGTATGGAAATAATCCTGCTGTATGGTAAAACTCAGGAAAGAAGTCTTGCCACTTTCCAGGAAACCGGTCATTAAATAAATCGGTACTTTGATCTCATCCATTGTCTGTATTCTCCTCTATGATTACAGGCCAAAAAGCTCAGCCAGTTTGTCCTCATTCAGTTTAGATCCGATCACGCAGAGACGACCTGTATATTCCGGTGCGCCTTCACGAATTTCTGTTTCTTCCGGAACCATATCAAAATAAATCCATGTTCCATCTTCTGCCGGAAGCATTCCTTTTGCACGGAGAATGATTCCATATTCATCAGATGCAGAAAGAGCTTCCAGCATCTTCTCAAGATTTTCTTTTGTATATTTCTTAATTGTCTCACGACCCCAACTTGTAAATACTTCATCTGCATGATGATGGTGATGGTCATGATGGTCGTGTCCACATCCGCATTCATGATCATGGTCGTGATGATGATGCTCATGTTCTTCATGAGCGTGGTCATGTCCGCATCCGCATTCTTCATCATGGTCGTGATGATGATGCTCATGTTCTTCATGATCGTGGTCATGTCCGCATCCACATTCTTCATCATGGTCGTGATGATGATGTTCGCCATGTTCATGCACATGTCCGCATTCCGGGCATACTTCCTCTTCTTCCATCAGTTCATCTGCCAGAGATACCGGATGCTCCATAACCTCCAGAAGTTTTTTACCTTCCAGTTTCTCGATCGGTGTTGTGATGATCGCTGCTTTGGAGTTAATCTCACGAAGCAGTTCCAGTGATGCCTGTGCTTTTGCTTCGTCAACAATATCTGTACGACTCATGATGATCGCTCCGGCATATTCAACCTGATTGTTGAAAAATTCACCGAAATTTCTCATATACATTTTGCATTTCTTTGCATCAACAACAGTAGTGTAGCTGTTCAGAACCAGTCCTGTTTCTTCTTCTACGCCCTGTACTGCTTTAATGACATCAGATAATTTGCCGACACCAGATGGCTCGATCAGGATTCTGTCCGGGTGATATTTGCTGATAACTTCTTTCAAAGATGCACCAAAATCACCAACCAGTGAGCAGCAGATACATCCTGAGTTCATTTCACGGATCTGGATTCCGGCTTCTTTCAGAAATCCTCCATCAATGCCGATCTCACCAAATTCATTTTCAATCAGTACGACCTGCTCCCCCTGAAAGGCATCTTTCAGAAGTTTCTTGATCAGTGTTGTTTTACCGGCTCCAAGGAAACCGGAGATAATGTCAATTTTAGTTTTTTCCATGATTGCATTTCCTCTCTTTCTGCCCATGGGCAAAATGATTGCTAAATTACTTTATATTATTTGTTTTATATCACTAACTTATAACGCAATTTGACCAGGAGGCATAAAATACCCCCTGGTTATTATCCCTTCATATGGGTAATGGGGACATGAACCAGTCACGTCCCCACTCTATACTCTCTAAAATCAACCGTTGATCATGAAGCTGAGAAGTTTGTCGATATCTTCTTTCTCATATGCTACGATCTCAAGTTCCGGAATTTCTCCGCCGGAGAAGATGTTTGCAAGAGATACATACTGGGACAGTTTGGATTTGAGGTTCAGTCTGTCACCTTCACCTGTTACCAGTTCAACTTTGCCCTGGCAGCTGTCTACTACTTCAAAAAATTTCTCGATGTCTTTAATATTAGATACTTTCATTGTAAATCTCCTTTCAAAATTTTTATTTTTTATGTTCAACTTACTGCATTTCATGTAAATACTGAGTTTCCAAATGATTTCCCTCAGTTGCGTTCAGTATAACCTATATTTTCTTAAATTGCAACGATTTTATTTGTTAAATTTATATAATTATCGATGTGCAAAATTGGTTAACTTTCACAATAAAATATCAATAAGTAAATACCGCAACACCATATCCTGGCAGTGGATAGTCAAACGAAAACTCTCTGTGATCACATTCCTGTGCCTCTGCTTTAAATACCTCCGGTTTCTCCAAAAGTCCATGTTCATTCATGATCAGTTTATACTGTTTTTTCTTTGGAACACCGACACGATAATCCGGGCGGTCAACCGGCGTAAAGTTTACAATAAACAGAAGGTTATTTCTCTTTGTAGGAGATTTTCTTACCAGACTGAAAATACTTCTGTATGCATCGTCTGCATTGATCCACTCAAATCCGTCAGGATCGTTGTCCCCTGCATACAATGCAGGATACTTTGTATACATATGTAAAAGCGTCTTTACAAACTCCTGAAGATCCTGATGTGGTTTTTCATTCAGAAGATACCAGTCAAGCTCCCTCTCCTCACTCCATTCACGCAGCTGTCCAAATTCCTGTCCCATAAACAGAAGTTTTTTGCCTGGATGAAACAGCATAAATGCATACGCAGCTTTCAAATTACGAATCTTTTCTTCCGGATAGCCTGGCATCTTATTAACCATAGAACATTTCAAATGTACAACTTCATCATGCGAGATGACAAGGACATATTTTTCACTGTATGCATAAGTCATAGAAAATGTCATCTTATTGTGATTGTCCTTACGGAAATATGGATCCAATTTCATGTATTCAAGAAAATCATTCATCCATCCCATATTCCATTTCAAAGAGAATCCAAGTCCTCCATCTTCAGCTTTTCCGGTAACCTGTGGCCATGCGGTAGATTCTTCTGCTATCATGACCGTTCCATGATTTCTTCCAAGTACAACGGTATTCAAATGTTTGAAAAACTCAATTGCTTCAAGGTTTTTGTTATCACCATATTTATTAGCAACCCACTCGCCATCCTTCTTTCCATAATCCAGATAAAGCATAGATGCTACTGCATCAACACGAAGTCCGTCTACATGACACTCTTCAATCCAGTAGAGTGCATTGGCAATCAGGAAGTTTTTGACCTCCGGACGGCCATAGTTATAAATCTTGGTTCCCCAGTCCGGATGTTCTCCCTGTCTCGGATCTTCATGTTCATATACTGCTGTACCGTCAAAATTTGCGAGGCCTTGTGCATCTTTCGGAAAATGTGCCGGTACCCAGTCCAGAACAACTCCAATCTTATTACGGTGCAGATAATCGATCATATACTTGAAATCCTGAACAGAACCATAACGGGAGGTTGGTGCATAATATCCTGTGACCTGATATCCCCATGAGCCATCAAACGGATGCTCGGCAATTCCCATAAGTTCTACATGTGTATAACCCATTTTCTTTACATAGGCAGCAAGTTCATGTGCCAGTTCACGGTAATTATAAAATCCCGGATCATCTTCATCTTTTGCTTCATGTTTCTTCCAGGAACCGGGGTGTACCTCATAAATGGCCATAGGATCTTTGGTTTCATCAAATTCCGGACGTCTTTTCATCCAGGTAGTATCTTTCCATTTATAATCAGAAATATCCGCAATTCTGGATGCAGTGCCAGGTCTCAGTTCTGCTTCATTCCCATATGGATCGGCTTTGTATAATTCTTCACCATGATAGCCGATAATATAGAATTTATAGAGATCTCCAACCTTTGCTCCGGGTATAAATGTCTCATATACCCCAATTGGTCCGACTTTCTTCATTGGATTTGCCTGTGTATTCCAGTTATTAAACTCTCCAACAACAGAAACTGATCTGGCATTTGGTGCCCACACAGCAAAATATACACCTTTCTTACGCCTCTGTATCGTCGGATGGGCTCCTAATTTCCTGTAAATGTCATAATGGGTTCCCTGTCCGAACAGATACTGATCCAGCTCTGTAAACTGCAACTTCTCTCCCATTCAAACGTACCTCCCTTAACAGCTATTTTATTCCGGCACTCTTTACAACTCTGCGCCTCCCATCAGCATTATGCACATTTATCATGCTGATATTTTGCATTTTTATAGACATATTATACCAATCCATAATGTTCCCGTCAATTAAAATAAGAAATTACAAGTACACAAAAAGAGGACTTGTCCGATTGCGCTTTCGAACTTGTCCTCTTTTGTGGATTCTTATTTTATATAGAATTAATATCCTGTATCATACCCATCTCCGGAGTCCTCATCTGCATAATCACTTCCGTCTCCGGAACTGTCATCATAAGATCCATCGTCTGAGCTGTTATCTCCGGAACTGTCATCTGATGAACTTCCATCCCCGGAAGAGTCATCGCCTCCTGAGCTGTCATCTCCGGAAGAACTGTCGGAACTCTCATCACTTCCATCACTGACATCACTGCTGTCCGAAGATCCTGTATCACTTACATCAGAACTATCTGTTGAGCCGTCATCTGAGGTAGTACCATCTGATACCGCTGTACCATCACTGCTTCCGTCAGAAGAACCACTGTTATATCCTGCAACGATACCCTTCTGAAGTGAACTGTCCCAGAAATCAGAATAGTTTGCATTCTGTAAAGTAACTCCCTTGGCTGCTGCAAGCTCACTGACAGTCATCAGCTTATAACCCTTCTGCACAAGTTCCGGAATCATCTTGATCGCAGCCTGTACGGATGGCTCATGAATATCATGCATCAGAATGATCGAACCGTCAGTAAGATCTCCGTTCATAATCTCATTATAGTCTTTGTCAACATCCTTATAACTCCAGTCAAGAGAATCCAGCGACCATGTAAAGAATGGTTTCTGTACAGTAGCAATGATATCATCACTCCAGTTTCCATATGGTGCTCTGGCAACACTTGCCTTCTGTCCACATGCCTTCTCCAGAGCTGCATCTGTATCTGAAAACTCTTTGGCAACTGCATCCATATCAAGATCATACAGATTCAGATGATCCCAGGAATGAGATCCGATCTCACATCCAATGTCTACCATTCGCTGAACTTCGCTCTGCCAGTTCTCAACATTCTGTCCGAGCATAAAGAATGTCGCATGTGCATTATTCTGTTCCAGGCAGTCCAGAAGCTGGTCTGTATACTCTCCCGGGCCATCATCAAACGTAAATGCAATTCTTGTCTTATGCTGACTCGGATCATACGTTCCGTCATCACTGAAATAATAGTCATCAAAACCAACACTTACCCAGCCGGTCTGTGTATAACCATTGTCTCCAAAATAATATGTAGAACCATCTATTTCCTGCAGGCCGCCTGCATAATATGTACCATCCGAGTTCTGATACCATTTTCCGTTCTCATCCTCATGCCAGCCAGCAGTCAGCTGTGAAGCCTTTGTCAGATCACTCGCACCCTTCAGCGGTTTACGGATTGCTGCATTTGTGTCTTTTTCTATCTGTGTCTCAGTTCCTGAATCTCCCGTATTGGTATTCGCATTCGTATCTGTTTCTGCCTGTACCTGTGCCGGTTTATCTGTATTTTTCCCTCCGACCCGATTAATGACCGGAAGAATGATTCCTCGTATCACAAAGACAAATACGAGAATTATTGCAACAATATACGCGCCTTTTTTCATCATCTGACGACGTCTTATCTGCTGTTGCTTTTTGCGCATTCGTTCACGCAATACCCTTTTATCCATCTACTCCACCTGCTGTATTTTTCTATAACTTTTTTGTCTATTTATTATCATAACGCATTTAATTCTGAAATACAATCACAATTCCTGAACTAAATCAAGTTATTCTGTGAATGATGATTCAATACTTCAGCAGGTATATCAGATAACTCTTTTTAATTCAAAATTCTCTGTTACCAGAAGAAGATCTGCCTCTTTACCTGTATGAACAGACCCTGTTCTGTCATAAATCCCAATACTTCTTGCCGGATTTCTCGTGGCTGCAAAAATCGCCTGGTCTACAGGCACACCAAATTCTATTGCCTTGCACATACAGCCAAACAGATTTGTCGCAGATCCTGCCAGTGTTCCGTCTTTCAGCACTGCCTTGCGGTCCTTCACAGTTACTTCCTGTCCGCCGAGCTCATATGTACCGTTTTTCATCCCTGTTGCACGCATGGAGTCACTGATCAGAATCACTCTTTCCGGTCCGAACATTTTGAATGTTGTTCTGATCACGGATGGATGGATATGGTAACCATCACAGATAAGTTCCACCATACATTCCGGATCATCTGCTGCAGCTCCGATCAGTCCGGGTTCTCTGTGTGCCAGTGGCTGCATCGCATTATAAAGGTGCGTCACATGATGCGCCCCCAGCGCCATTGCTTCTGATGCACATTCGTAATCTGCAGCTGTATGTCCCAGAGATATCTGTACTTCACTCTGCATTTTCCTGATAAATTCCATCGCACCGCTGACATTCGGTGCCAACGTTACCAGTTTAATCCTTCCACCGGATACTTCATTCAATTCCCTTACAAAATCTGCATCCGGTTCCGTGATCCATTCTTCGACATGTGCGCCCTTCTTAACAGGATCCAGAAACGGTCCTTCCATATTGATACCTGCAACCGTTGCTCCATCGCCGGACTTTTCTGCTTCCCTGATCCCTTTAAAAATCTTCTTAAGCTGTTCCTTCGGAAGTGTCATGGAAGTCGGACAATATGATGTTATTCCACTTTGTCTCTCATATCTTAAGATTTTTTTCAGACCTTCCGGATCACCGTCAGAAAAATCTTCCCCATATGCTCCATGGCTGTGGATATCCACAAGACCGGGAATCACCATAAGACCCTCGGCATCTATAACTTCCTCTTCAGAGGTTGCTTCAAATGCCTCTGTCAGTCTGTGATTTCTGATATAAAGTGTTTCCTTGCGAAAACTTCCATCTTCCTGAAAAACATTTCCATTTTTTATGATCATCCTTCATTTGCCACATCATCTTCCGATGCAGTTTCCTCACTTTCTTCTGCAGTGTCACTGCTATCTTCCTCTGACGCATTATCTTCTATAGTGTCTTCTGCAGCATCAACTCCTGTGTCTTCACTTTCCGGATCTGCATCTTCATTTGCCACATCAGCTTCTGTTGCAGAAGTTTCATTTACTGTCGCATTATCCACTATAAAACGTTCCACACGCATCAGTGCCAGTGATTCATTTACTTCCTGTTCACCATAATATGCAACCAGCTGATCAAAACTCTCATAGCCATATTCTGATAACAGCTCGTCCTTTAATGTCTGTATATCGTCATCATCAAGGCTGAGTCCTTCTGCATCCATGATTCCCTGAACAATAAGGTTCTGTTCCACTTTGGATTCTGCATACTGCTGGCAGTCTTCCTCATAATCTTCTTCAGACATTCCCTGTGCCTTAAGGAAATCAGACATTTCCATACCTGCTTCTTTGACATAATTTTCATTGAGTTTTTTGTATGCTTCAACCGCCTTATCCACATCTTCTTCCGGATATTCTTTTACTTCAGAATTTGCGAGTACTTCGCTCCAGGCATTACTGTAAAGATCATAATCTGCCGATTTTGTCTCATTTTCTTCGAGTTCTTTTTTGACGGCTGCACGATACTCGTCAACTGTCTTGTATTCTGTATTGGCAGCTACCCACTCATCATTCAGTTCGGAAGGCCGCGTGAACTTCTGCAGCGTAACTTTAAACACAACCGGTTTACCGGCAACAGATTCTTCATAGTAATCATCCGGGAAAGTCAGGTCCAGTTCTTTTGTCTCTCCCTTTTTCATGCCAATGATTCCATCCTCGAATCCATCGATCATTCCGCCCTCGCCAATCACAAGATCATAATCTTCTGCAGAACCCCCATCAAATTCTTTTCCGTCTATCGTTCCGGTAAAATTAATCGTTACCGAATCGCCCTCTTCTACTGTTCCGTCATTTACCTCTGTTCCGTTTTCTTCAAGATTATAATCGATCTCTGCCTGTACATCATCATCCGTTACAGTAACCGATGATCTGTCCAGTGTCAGTCCCTTATATTCTCCAATCGTAACATATTTTGAAACATCAGAAACAGACACCAGTCTGACTGCCGAAGCAGATGTTTTTTTATCTGAGGATGCAGAATCTTTTTTATCCCCTGTATCCTGTGTTGTCTCGGTTTTAGTTTCTTTTGTATCAGATCCGCCACATGCTGTAGCAGATAAAGCCATGCACATTACCAACATCGCTGCAACTGTTTTTTTCTTCATAATAAAACTCCTTTCAAATCTGCATATCACATTTCTGGTACCGGTGTCGGTCTGGAAGAATCCCATACCTCAGATACATCAAAAAGATCGCTCAGCATATCCGGGTTATAATACATTCTGTAACCATCCAGATTTCTTCTTCCCTGTCGGAAATACTGATCTGTGATCTGTACAAAGTACTGACTGGAATCTACATTACAGAAGTAGTCATAACCCGCACTCTTATAATACTGAAATTTCGGATTATCAGAAGAGTAACCTTCCCAGTCACCAATATCTGCACCAAACGCAAAGATGATCATATCTGTATCTCCAAGGATCGGGGCTACATTTGCTTTCCATTTCTCATCGTCTGTCTTAAGATCCTCAGCAGAACGCTCTGTTGCATTCATATGTCCCCAGGTATGGCTTGCGAATTCCCATCCCTCTGCCTTCATGGCATCTGCCACTTTGGTCGCATCTTTTACATCCTGGTCATAATCGAAATCAGGATGATCTTCCAGGAATTTCTTCTGGTCATCCTGAAGGTTTTCGCCGGTCTTATATGCACTGTCTGTTCTGTATCCCAGTACTCCGTTATAACCGGTCATCGCAAGGATTCCCTTACGTCCATGATAGGAAAAATCCGGATGTTCTTTGATAAAAGAATCCAGAAGCGGTACCAGATCATAATCTCCGACTAAAACATTTCCGTCAGCATCAACATATTCGTTCTTTACCTCTCCATTCTCGTCAAGTACAAGTTTGGATGCACAGCCATCGCCGTCCATATAATGGTAATAGCTGACATCATCCTGCGAAAGGACAAACGGAATCTTACCCTCCGGAACCATGATCTTGCCCCTGCTCATCGTACCGTCTTTATTTACCGTTGCCATATCATGTGGACTTACCAGTACATAGCCCTTGTCATACATGATCTGAATGATCTTATTAAACTCACTGACTGTTGTCATGACCTGATTATAATTTCCGGATTTTGAATCTCCATCAAATGCTCTGGATGTGTCCTCGATCAATGTATGAAAAAATACATGTGTGATTTTTTCAAGAGGATATTCAACCAGTGATTTTTTCGCAATCTGACATTTTGCAGCAAGATCCATGTAATCTTTATTTTTTGTAAAATCATCCTGCTTTTTCAGCAATTTGATTGCCTCATCATAATTATACTGCTGATACATGATCGTTGCCTGATCAAGCACAGAATCAGAAGTTTCTGTGTCTGCAGATTCTTTTGAATCCTCTGCATTTGCATAAACGTTCTGTATCATTTTAGATCTTATGCCGTCTGTAACCGGCAGATAACCACTTCCCCCTGTCAGTGCTGCTGCAGTAAGTACTGCTGTAAGTATTAATGCTCTTTTTTTCATTCTTTATCCCCTTTTATCAGTTATGCCATTGGCGGCACCGGTGTCGGTCTTACCGGATCAAAAACACTCTTTACATCAAAAAGATCCTCCAGAAGCTCCGGGTGGTAATACATACGGTATCCGTCCAAATTTCTTCTCCCCTGACGGAAATACCGCTCTCTTATCTGTACATAATATTTACTTGAATCTACATTGCAAAAATAATTGTATCCTGCACCTTTTAAATATTCGAATTTATCGCCGTGATAATCCTCCGGTCCACAGAGGTCTGTACCAAACGCAAATATAATGATATCTGTACCTCCGATCAGCGGATCTACATTATCTTTGAATTTCCGGGTATCGGTCTGAAGTGTTTCCAGTCCTATCTGCCCTACATTCTGATGCCCCCAGGTGTGACTTGCAAAAAGCCATCCCTCTGCTTTCATGGCATCTGCGACTTTCTTGGCGCCCTCTCTTTCTTTCGCCAGGCTGAAATCAGGATGTGCATCCAGCCATTCAACCTTATTGGCATCCAGATCATCCGGACGTGTCTCATAGCTCTGGTCTGTACGATATCCTAGAATACCATTATAACCGGTAAGTGCCACGATTCCTTTTGCCCCTCTGTATGAAAAATCCGGATGTTCTTCTACAAAACGGTCGATCAGCGGAACCATATCATAATCTCCGACAGAAACGCTTCCATCATCCTCTATATATTCGTTCCGGATTTTTCCATTCTCATCAACAACCAGCTTCGATGCATATCCATCACCATCCATATAATGATAATAACAGACATCGTCCTGTGAAAGAACAAACGGAATCTTCCCTTCCGGGAGAAGGATCTCTCCTTCTGTTATATTGCCATCAGCATCTGCCTTAGCCATATCATAGATACTGACCATGACATAGCCTTTCTCATACATAGTCTCTGTAATCTTGTTGAATTCATCGATCGTTGTCATAACTTGATTGTAATCAGCTTCTTTATAGTCTCCATCAAATGCTTTAGATGGATCTTTTATCAGTGTATGATAAAAAACATGTGTAACTTCTTCCAGTGGCCAGGACTTACAGGAAGCTTTTATTTCTTCATATTGTTTTACCGCATCCTGCATTTCTGTATTCTTTTTATAGCCACTGTATTTCTGAAGCAGGCTGATTGCCTTGTCATAATCATATTGTACCGCGAGAAGCTTCGCATCTGCCAGAATTTCCTCCGGGGTTCTCTCATCCACTTCCAGATCTGAACGACTCTGTTTCACCGCATCTGTCAAAGTCGGCTCCGATGAGTCCTTTTCTGCTGAGTTTTTTTGATGAAACCTGACTTTGCCTGCTTTCTCTGGTCACAAAACTGACGATTCCGGTGACTGCACTCACTGCTACCACTACGGTAACAACGGCCATGCTTCCCAATACGATCAATTTTTTTTCTTCGTTCCTGCTTTTTTATGCGGTGTTTTCTTGCCTGGCGTCTCTCGCGAAGTGCCTTTTCCTGCTCTTCTGACAAACGTTCCATTTCTTTTATTTCATCTGAATACAGTTTATTCTGACTGGTATTTTTATTTCTGTCGTTTTTCTTCTCCATACTAACTCTCCAGGGCCTTTGTTCTGTAATTCTTAGTGTACCCACAAATAAATTTATCTTTCAGATTTTTCTAAAAGCCGTAAATTTATTATACCTGTTTCTCTGTACCTTTGCTATAACTTTTCCTATTCTTTATGGAATTTTATGAATTTGTTTGCCTTTTGTAATAAATGATGTTAGAATATAATTCGCATGACATAAGTTTGTAAATTACATATTGAGGAGGGTATCTATGAGTACACTTACCATCGTCCTTCTTGTGATCCTGGTCGTTCTGATCGCTGCTCTGATAGCTCTTTATTTCTTTGGAAAAAAGGCTCAGAAGAAACAAGAAGAACAGCAGGCCCAGATTGAAGCTGCTAAGCAAACCGTTTCTATGCTGATTATTGATAAGAAGCGACTTCCGTTAAAAGAATCCGGTCTTCCTCAGATGGTGATCGACCAGGCACCGAAGCTGATGCGCCGTTCCAAACTGCCAATCGTTAAAGCAAAAGTCGGACCAAAGATCTCCGTTCTGATCGCAGATGAAAAAGTTTTTGATCAGATTCCGGTCAAAAAAGAAGTCAAGGCCGAAGTCAGCGGTTTATATATCGTTGGCGTTAAAGGAATCCGTGGTTCCCTGGAAACACCGGCTCCTAAGAAAAAAGGCTTTTTCAAAAGATTACTCAACAAATAAGGACACATGCAAAATGCCTGAGAGAATCATCTCCCAGGCATTTCTTTTTTCTCTTTAGTTCTATCAATACTTATTACAATATAAGATTCTCCGAATCTCTGGACTGTGCCTGAACCGTAAGATAGCAGTCAGCCACATGTTCCTCATTCATATCCAGTGCATAATCAACTTTCAGATGAATATTATCCTCTTCTTCCTGCAATTCCAAACCGGTTGCTGCAATCCCCATCTGAAGTGTTCCAAACGGTGTAGAATAAAATGTCATATTTTTCTTACCCTGTTCGAAAACCATATGTACATTTACCTGCCCCTGCTTGCGGACTTCCACTCCCTGCGCCGACATCTTGATATAGTTGACCGTCGGTTCTGCCGTATCGTCCATCATTTCTTCATAACGAAGATAATGACTTCCATTTCGATAATAATACTGTCCCGGGACAACGATCTCGATTGGTTCCTGTTCCTCTTCCGGATCCATCATCTGAAGCCCGCGTACATGTATAAGTACATCTTTTTTCATATATCTCTCCTGATTCTGATAATTATCAATATTTTTCAATATCAATTTTCTTAGTCATTTCCACATCATACGGAAGAATCGAATTGGCAAATGCCTTAAACTCATCTGCAAGATCACTTACATAAAATCGATAAGGAAATTCCTCTTCCTGCTGTCCGGTACTGAGCATATTTGTTTTCTGCAGAAGATTCTTCAGTTCCAAAGCCGTCTCATACGCCGGATTTACCAGTCTTACTTTTACTCCCATTAACTTCCCGGATCGTAGATCGGATCAGCGGATTAATGCGTACAGCCGAGAATTCAGTGTTATCCACATCTTTATCTTTCAGTTCTG
>ENA-OQDC01000593-OQDC01000593.1-human-gut-metagenome-genome-assembly--contig:-NODE-593-length-24292-cov-2.655452_pt1 | contig 24292 bp, 29 predicted proteins | sample MGYA00242770_ERZ504601 | MGnify/ENA primary metagenome ERZ504601 (study PRJEB26092, sample SAMD00036305) | human gut metagenome | host: Homo sapiens | study: EMG produced TPA metagenomics assembly of...
GACCAGGATGACGTCAAACAAGAGTCGTCGCAGAATCGAAAGAAGAAGCAAATCGATGTGCCTCCGGAAACTGTTGTATCCGACTGGCTTTGGGGGCGTAAGAAAGGTGCGCTCGCTAACTTCTTGGGTAGCTTCTCTTCAATTGTTAGCCAAACCTTTTCCATATCTCAGCCTTCATTTATCAATCCACAATAATGTTTTTTCTACAATCAGCCTTAACAACTTTGGGGCTATTAATAAGCCCTTTCAATCTCTTCTGATAGTCTCGCTTGCCATAAATGGAAATCATTCCCCCGTGCTTGCGCATAACCTCCACGGCCGCCTCTTTATCCGTGGGCAATAATTCAAAGATCTTTTTTAGCACATCCTCATAATTTATACTTGGATCGTAATCGTATCTTTTTTCGAAATCTAAATCTCTTTCCATAAATATCTCCTTTATCCTAATTGATTAATAACGTCCAACAAAGTGGAATCCTCGATCTTGCGATAACGTGAAAAGGCTTTAGATCCCTCAACGTGCCCGCTCATCTTACCAATAATGTTCGGATCGCTCACCTTAAAGTAAGCATTGCCCACAAATGTACGTCTTGCCAAATGGCTGCTTGCAATCTCGTTGATCGGCTTTATCTCGTTTTCTCCAGTTTTGGGGTTTCTTACCACCACATTACGAGTTATCCCCACCTTTGTGAAAATGGCCTTTATAGCCTCATTGTACTTCTGTGGGGTAATGAACGGGAACAATCGGCCATCAGGGGCACACCCTTTATATTTCTCCAATAACTCCACCGCCCTAGGGTGCAAAGGTACACGTGCTTGCAAAGTCTGTTCGCCCTCATCCTTTGTTTTATGCGGGGCGTAAACCAACACCCCATTAACCACATTATCCTCCGTTAGCTTGATAAGATCGCCAACACGGCAACCGACAAAACATTGGAAAACAAAAATATCTCTCTGCACCTCCAAACTCTTGGAGCCTGAGAGATCGAAATCCGCAATAGCGTTCCTCTCCTCTATGGTGATATAATAGGGCGTGCCAAACTTTTCGCTGCCGATCTTTATCCCCTCGAATGGTCTGTTCTTCGTCTTGTCGGTTTCATAAAGCCATACAAAGAAAGCCTTTAGTTTCTTGGTGAGTTTAACAAGAGTGTTGTCGCCTCTAACCACTAACTTACATTGCCCTCTCTTTACTCCAATAGGGTAACTTCTGAGTAGCTTCTGAAAGATTTTAGGGTATTCCTCGGACAAACTCTTTTCATTTCTCAGGTAGTCCAAAAAATCCTCTATGTCGGTACGTGTCACTTTATCCACATCGAAAACAAAGGTTTTATCCTCTGTGGCTCTTCTGAATCCCTCATAACGTGCCACATCACGCACTAGAACACGAATGGCTTTAGTGTGATCTACAGAAAAATCTTTCTTTGCCAAATACTCTTCTGCCAACTCGTAAAAAGTCCTTTTTACCTCAATCTCAGGAATGTACTTTCTGGGTGATTAAATTGATCCACCACCTCCTTAAACCAAACAGAATTTATTTGCTCTTTGGGGGTGTCCGACACTTTGCCCATAATGTAGGCGCAAAGGTCATTCATCTTCTTTAATTGGTCTTCGTGGTACTGCACATCGTTTCCCACTTTGCGCCTATTAACCACTATCTCCCCATTACGGAAATTATCAGGTGTAACAAAGATACCTGACTTTGAACGCACAAAATAATCTTTACCATTTCTCAGGCTAATCAGCACCTCGGCCAAATTTGTGTCGGCTTGTACCTTGGTGGATAAACGTTTATAAATTGCTGCCATAACTTTTATAATTTTAATTGAACGCTGCAAAGATAATGGTTTTCTCTGAAACCACCAAATTTTGCACGTGCAATTTTTACTTTTGCTCGTGTTTTTGCTCGTGTTTTATCTAATATGGCAAAAATGAATAAAAGCTAATACAATAAATACGGCACTAACTATTATTGATTTTCAGGTAGTTACATTATTTTCCCTTTTACGGCTTTTATATCTGCTTTTACAAATTGTGTTCCTATCAGGCGCACCCAAGAAAGCCCTAACTGCTTGATAATAAGCAGTTAGGATTTTTTGTTTCTAGAAATTGCCAACATTTTGCCAACATAATTCCAAACTAAATTGAATCGGTTGGCAAAAGCAAGGCTTCATTTTACATACTTTCACACTATTTCTTGCGATTACACACACCACTTTAGTTTATCCCCATACATAGAGTTTTTCACCCCAAACTGAAAAAATCACAAAGAAAATACATTTTTCCTCCTAAATATATGCCCTACTTTCAAAGAAAAATATTATCTTTGTATCAAAATAAACATTTTATTCATAATGGAGTATATTGATTTCAAAGACTGATAGATGCTTTGACCGCCAAGCCAAAAGAGACGGAGTGGTTAGAGTTCAAACATAATTTTCATTCTAAGGAAGAGATTGGCGAAAGAATCTCTGCCCTGTCAAACAGTGCCTATTTGAGCAATATGCCGTTTGGTTACATCGTATTTGGCATTGATGACGAAAGCCATGACGTAATTGGCACAGACTTATATGGTAAACAGAAAATGGTTGGAAACGAAGAACTGGAATCCTGGTTGTCAACCCGTCTGAATCCCCGTATTGACTTCGAAATAATCGATGATTTTGATTATGAAGCCAACGGGCATGTCTGCATCTTCAAAATACCAGCTACAACAAACCGCCCTGTAAGTTTCCTGCATGAGTCTTATATCAGAGTTGGTACCATTACCCGAAAGTTGAAAGACTTTCCGGCTAAAGAAGCCAAGATATGGAAAGGTGGTCAGAAGCCATTGGAAAAGATAGTCTTGAAAAAGGGCTTGTCAGGACAGGATGTGTTTTCTTTTCTCAGTGCAGAAGTGTACTTTGACATGATGAACTTGCCACTTCCACAAGATATCAATGGTATCTTAGATCGATTCCTGTCAGAGAACCTGATTACCAAAGATGAAATCGGATATGGAATTACCGAACTTGGCGCAATTCTGTTTGCCAAACACCTTTCCGACTTCGATGGCTTGAAAAGAAAAATGGTTAGGGTCATTGTCTATAAAGGTAAGGGAAAGATTGAAACAATTCGCGAAAAATCATTCGACAAAGGTTATGCCATTAGCTTCGAGGAAATGATTGCCTGGATAAACAGCCAACTTCCTGCCAACGAAGAAATCGGTCAAGCTCTAAGAAAAGATACGCGTATGTACCCAGAGATTGCGATACGTGAGCTAACTGCAAATATGATTATCCACCAGGATTTTGCAGAACAGGGATTTCCTATGATTGAAATATACTCCGACCGCATTGCGTTCTCCAATCCCGGGCAACCGCTTATCAGCGTAGAGCGTTTCATCGATGAGTACCAATCCCGAAACGACTCTCTTGCCGACATCATGCGCCGCATAGGTATCTGTGAAGAGAAGGGAAGCGGTATGGATAAGACAATCTTCTATGTAGAATTATACCAGTTACCTCCTATCCGCATCCAACTTCAAGAAACCCGAACGGAAGCTACCGTTTTCACCTACCGTAAGTTTGCCGATTTGGATAAGTCAGAAAGAGTGATGGCTTGCTATCAACACGCTTGCCTCAGATATGTTTCAAACGAAAAGATGAACAACCAATCTCTCCGAGGCCGCTTGGGCATTGAAGACAAGAACTACCCAATGGCTTCCAGAATCATAAAGGATGCCTTGGAAGCAAAGATGATAAAAGAAGAAAACGCTGAGGGTAATAACCGACATAATTATATCCCGTATTGGGCATAACTCATGTAACCGGCATGTAACTGGCATGTAACTGGGCGACTCGAAACAGCCCTAAAACAGAGCAAAAGCCCTTTAAAACAGTGCTTGGCGCATGTAACTGGCATGTAACTGAATAAAAAAACTCGTATGGATACTAGTATTCATATATATGGTCATCTCTCTGACGGCATCTTACATCATATAGAGCGTGAAAACACGCTCAACGGCAACCGTGACCTTTCGGGCAACCTTTTGCCTTGAAGCAAAGTAAAGACCGTTCTTCCCCAGCATCTGTATTTTTTGTATGAATTAATTTCACCTTTACGATATTTTTTTGTACTTTTGCCCAAAATTTGAATTTGGAAACAGAACAAGAAACAATATGAGTAAGAAAATTTTTGCCATACTGCTTATTTGCTCTTTTTTCTTCAGGCTTCAAGCCCAAGAAAAAAGAGCACTACTAGTGGGCATATCTAAATATGACACAGCCCTGACAGGTTATCAGTGGAACAATATCAATGGGGCTAATGATGTAAAGTTGCTCGCACCTATTCTGAAAGCTAAGGGATTTAAGGTAACAACTCTCACAGATGAAAAAGCTACCCATAAGAACATCATAGAGGGTATCAATAAACTAATCGCAACATCCCAAAAAGGAGACATCGTCTATTTTCATTTCTCCGGCCATGGACAACCGGTTGAGGACATCAATGGAGATGAAGCTGATGGATGGGACGAAGCTATCATTCCTGTAGATGCTAGAAAGGTGTATAAAAAGGGTGTTTATGAAGGCCATAAACATATCCTGGATGATGACCTTGCCCCGTTGATTACCAAACTCAGAACAAAAATAGGACCCAAAGGAGTTGTCTATGCTGTTCTCGATGCTTGCCATGCCGGTACGGCTTCCAAAGGTCTGGACGACGATGAAGATGAATGCCCTTCCAGAGGAACTATGCAGGGATTCACCTATACTAGAGGCAAATATTTCAAGCCCAAGAAACTGGAGACGGCCAACTACTACAAAGTCCAAAAGACAAGACTGATCTCTCATGTCGTTTTCTTTGAAGCATGCCGTCCCTATCAGTTGAATCGAGAAATCAAGGCAAACAATAAGATCTACGGTCCCCTATCCTTCCATATGGCACAAGTGATTAAGAAGTTTGGACTTTCAACCAACGCAAGTACGGTTATCAGCCAACTCAACAAGGAAATCACAAAAGAAGGACTATGGCCTATGAATCAGAATTTAGTAATCGAAAAAAGTTTTTAAATATGAACGTACCATCAGACAATACAGAACTTATCAGAATCGCAATCGAGCTAAGACCCAAAGTAATCAAAGCTCTAGCTTCGAAGTTTGAGCATACTCTAACTAAAGAAGACATTGATGATGTCTTCTATGAGTCATGTACAAGAGTGTGGGAAAAACTCATGCACGTAGAAAACAACTATCTGGAAAAGTTGGCCAGCAAAAGTGGAAACTTTGAAAGCTATTTCTTCGGAATCTGCAACTACACTGCCATGAACATGATCAGGAAGAGACAGATGACGATTCCAAAATCCAAGCACAAAGATGAAAATGGCAAAATCGTGGTGGATAAAACAGCTAGAGAAGTCTCTATGAGTTCTATGATTCAGGAAAACGAAGATGGTAGCGTTAACATGGACAAGTTGTCCTATCTGATGTCAGCCGCCACCGATGGACACGAAGGTGAAATTGAATTGAGCAAGATGGAAGAAGCCGTGAAAGAGATCATCACCCAACTTCCTGACAACTGCAATAAAATCTTCCATGGCATATACTGGGATAACATGGAGAATCTGACAGCAGTAGCAGAGAAATATAATTTCAGCAATGCCAATTCTGTAAAGACAACCAAATCGCGCTGTGTCAAGAAGTTCAAGGATAAACTTGAATCCTTATTTCCAGAAGTATTCAAAATTTTAAAGAAGTAGCATCATGGAGCAGGACAATATACAAGAAGCTATCTTGCAAGACGAACTGATAGACAAGTTCATCAGAAACAAGATGACGCCAGAAGAGGAAGAAGCTTTCAAGACAAACCTGGCCAATGACCCTGGTTTGCGAGAAAGAGCTTTCGCTACAGCCATCATGGCTAAATGTATGAGAGAAAAGCGCCAGAAAGAAGAGAAGGCATTCATAGAGCAGCTGAACGAATCTGTTGCCATAGATCAGGATGACCGAATCGAACGCTTCATCCGAGACAACATGACACCGGAAGAAGAAGCAGAGTTCAAAGATGATCTTAACTATGATTCAAGCTTGAAAGAACGTGCCTTGGCTACCTCACTCATGGCAAAATCCATGAAAGAGAAGCGACAGGAAGAAGAGAAAGCCTTCACAGAACAGCTAAATTCTGCGGTAAAAGCCTCTTCACAGCGTGCAAGAATCATAAGTCTCAAAGAGTTTATGGCAATTGCTGCATCTTTGCTCATCTACATGGGATTCGGAGGCTATCTCCGCTTTACAGAATATGGTTACCAGCAGCGTAATGGCATTGTAGCTGAAAACATCAGCATGGGAGGTGCTCTAACAGAACGAGGAGAAGGCGATCAAACGATGCTCAACAAACTTGATTCCATAGCAACATCGATCAAGAAAGACCGTGACATGACAAAGGTTATCACTGAACTCCAAGCTTTATATGACAAACGCCTCACAGACGTTGACTGTGCTCAAAATTCAGCAACCATTGGATGGTATCTTGCTCTGGCATATATTAAGGATGACCAGAAAGACAAGGCTAAGGATGTGCTCATCATTCTGAAGAAAGAACAGCCACAAATGGCTACCCGTATCAATAAGTTGTTGAAAAGTATTGAATGATACACCATCAGGTTAAAAGCAAGAAGGAGAGAATATGGAAAATTCTCTTCTCCTTACTTTTTAATCCAACAGAACAAATGCGGCCCAATCATTTGAATGAGGATACTTCTCTCTAATCAACATTTTTGCCTGGAGAAGAGCTTTTGCCTTTGATAATCCAGATGCTAATCCTTTATAAAAATATACCATAAAGTCTTGAGTTACACTATCATCTATCGCCCATAACGACATCACGATACTCTTTACACCTGCCTTTTTGAAAGCTCGCTGCAAACCATATACACCATCTCTTGAAACTTCACCGAGTCCAGACTTACAAGCAGATAGAACTACCAAATTTACGTTCTGCAAATTGAGATTACATATTTCTTTTGCCGTTAAGATACCATCATCCAAACCGGTATCGCCCACTTTATTAATAAAGGCATTATTAGCTCCAGCAAACATCAAACCTGTTCTAATCATCGCCAAATCTTCATCAACCTGATAAAAGTCTCCCTGATTTAAAAGAGGATTATTGGTAACCATTGTTGCATATTTTTGCTGAGACCAGCAATAGCCATGTGTTGAGACATGAAGGACATTCACACTAGTATCTGAAAGTTTCTTAAAAGACTCTTCTGTTGCAGATTGACCAGTCAAAAGATTAACTTTAAATCCATTTTGATTGAGTATGCCAGATATTTCTGTTGCTTCTTTCTGAGAACCAGGAAGAAAATCAAGAGTTTCACGTAAACTTCGTAATGTGCACTTCTGTGGTGTACCATTCATCTTTTGTCCACAACTATCAACATCGTAATCAATACCCCCATAAACAACTGCATCTTTACCGAGAAATGAATCTCTCTCCAAACATATCTGGCGCGAAGAAGACAAACGATGATATATTCGCTTTTGCGTTAAATCCGCAGACTCTAAAGCCAAAGAATAGAGTTCACCATCTGGTATAAAATAGACCGTAGATACTGAATCTATTACTGATTCCAATGGCTTCCAAATAATATTATATACAGAATCTGTACCATAACATTTATTCTTATTAAGCTTCTTTATATCACGATCTGAGCATACTTCAAACACATCCACTTTATTACTATCATATGAAACAACAAAGGCAAAATATGTTCCTATATGTTCATAAAAATCAACTACAACCTCATTCTTTCTCAAATGCGTTAGAACATCTTGATAGTTCATACAAATTTCTTTATTAAAATTATCAATACATGACTGTTTTTGCGCTAATAATCTTTCGATTGAAAGAATTTCTTTCCTCAGCATATTTATTTTCTCTTCATTATAGTTTATTTCTTTTATATTCTTATCAAATTCGATACGTTTTGATACGAGCATTTGATAATCAGCTTTGACAGAACTGTCTTTAGACTTCTCTACAGTTTCTTTAAAATTGACATCACGGTTTAATAACAAACCTTTTAATAATTGAAGAGCATTAAAACATAATTTACTAATCCGTTGATTATCTTGTCTCAAGTTGTCTCCACTCAGCAAAACCGGTATAAGACGAACATATATCATATTTTTCCCAAAAAGATTGACGTTCTTCTGAATTCATCCATCCAAAACGCTTCGTTACATTATCTTTCAAACGCTCCAAATATTCTTCATACAAAGAGACAATTGTAGAATCATTACCATCAAGTGAGTGTCTATCAGTTATCAGGTCCATAATCAAATTCAAACATCTATCAGAACTATTATCACCGAGTTTGGTATCAATAGCTAGACACTTCTCACCATACTTAATAGCCTCTTTTGGCATTTTTTGCTTGTGAATATCTGAAAGATAAATCATACAATGCATCAGCATAACGATGAGAACTTTTACCAAACTTTGATTCTGCATACTTCAAATTCTCCTTAGCAACAAGAACTGATTCTTTAAATTGAAACATATTTGCCAATATATTACTAAGGGTTTGGCGTGCGTAAAACATTAAAGAATGATCATTTCCAAATAACTGCTTTATAACATCAACTGCTTGTTGAATTTCATTTAAAGCTTCTTTATTAATAACCAAAGCTCTTTCGTCTAACTCTGCTTTCTTTAACGATTGAGCATATAAAGACGTGTTCCTCGCGATATTAATAAGGGTAAAAACATAACTACTATCCTTTAAAAAGATTCACCTTTTAATATTTCCAAAGCTTTATGTTGCACATCATAAGCCTCTGAAGGTTCTAGATAATCAGCAACATGCAACAAGGCTCTTGCGTACCTAGTACTCTTCTCACCATATATTCTTTTACAAAATATTGCTTCCTTTTTTAAAAAGCAGACAAGCTTCATTGTAATTACCTTCCGAATTATACAAGTTCGCTAACATAGAAATACAACTCAGGTATATATTAGCATTCCCAGTAATATCATTATCTAAAATTGAGAGACACTCTTCAAGTGCCATAATAGCTTCAGGGCGATTTATTTCTTCCATAAGCAAAGAACATTGATACAAAAAAGAAGCATAACCACCTTTGTTTGAAAAAGAAATATGTCTTGCCAACTCTCTAGCTTGACTTATATAAGACTGCATTTCATTAATACGCCCCAAGTAATGAAGAGACAGAGCTAAGTCTAGCAGACAATCAACATATTTTTCAGATTCTTTTGTGTACATTTTTTCCGCAATTTCTAATCTCTTTTTATATACATCATAAGCTTCATCATACATAGAGGCTTGCATAAGAGATGAAGCCAATATCCCCCTTGTCAAGAAAGCCTCTTCACTATTTTTTCCGCAAAGATTCTCATAAATCCGCAAAGCTAACTTTTGCAATTCAGCCGATTTTCGTGGATTAAAATTAAAATAGTAACTAGCTAACACTATTATTTGATCTACATATTCTCTAGTATTTGTACCAACAATACTTTCTAGAATTTTTAATGCCCCTTCAGCTAAAGAAATTGCTTCTGATTCTCGATGGCTATAATATAGAGCACGAGCTTTTACAAACAAGCAATCAACATACATCTGCGTTTCAGACTGATTAGCCGAAATAAGTACATTTTCCAATTCTTTACATGTCGCAATACAATCATCATATTGCTTAGAATTCAATTCTTGTTCTATTTGGTTTACCAAATTTGTTGTTTGATCACTGATGGTAGCTTGTCCATAACATGCAACAGACAAAAACAAGAAAAATACTACTGAAAAGAAGTAGCTTATGCCTGACGATAACAAGACTCTATTTGCCTTCATATTTTTAAGTTTATATAATTCGTAATTTTATTATTGTGCAAAATTACAAAAAAAATAGAAATCCCAAACAAAATGAAATAAATCTAGAAAAGTAGTGATATCCAGAACATATAAGGCTAACTATAGATACAACATTTCCTTAAACCAACCAAGACGATGTTGTACCATTAAGTGCATTTCAAATACAAAATAAAAGACAATGTAAGAACTGAAAAAAATAGAAACGTTAGACGTTGTCATTTAAACTGTATCAAGGTTCATAGTCCGCCTATTGTATCTTTATTAAGGATGTTCTCATCAAAAACTGACCATTGGTCAAAAGAGAACATCCTTAATAATAAAATCACAATCAGCAATGAAATCCACACTATTCAAAAACAAGCCTAGACTTAGTTACGCATCCTTTTCCTGCACAAGTAGGACATAATTCAGTATTTCCCAGCGATCCTTTGCATCGGGTACATTCTGCATATTCTTGCCTACCGGAACCACCACAATAAATGCACTTTGACCTTACCACACCAGTTCCCCCACACAAAGAACAGCCACCAGCCATACTTGGTCCTCCACAGATACAGCTTCTCTCAGTATATCCCCTTCCAAAACACTGAGGACAATTATGGGGACAATATGCTCTTCCTGTACCATGACAAAACCTTACATGGAATTACTCCCTCGCCCTTGCAGGTAGTACATACTTCCTCACATTCCTCTGTCCTGTATGATGGAGTTGACTTAGCAGGCTCTGAAGAAACAGAAGTGTTGGAAGAATTCCCCTTTGGGGCATCGCTGCTTACAGAAAAATCAGAGGCGGAACTATTTACATTCTGATAAGTAGAAGGAACATCCTGAGGGGTGGAAGTGCTTGAAGAACCATTTGTATCAGAACATGCCTGATAACAAATAAAGGCAAATGCACAACCTACCACAATCAGCACAAATAAGCTAATAAAAGATAAACACCCTCCAGGATCATCGCTACCCAGAGAAGGAGATGGAGATGATGTTGGTCTAGTTGACTGGCTGCTTGCAGATATGGTATGACTCCTCACTGTAGATGGTTTGCGTCCCTTCTTCTCCTCTTCAAATTCTCCAGTCCTATCGTTATATTTCATTCCCATTGTCAATTCAGTTCAAAATCAATGTCTGTCAATTCAATCTGTCCTTCCAGTTTTGCCTCAATATCCTCCCCCAAGTCTAAGACGCTCATCGCAGGAGAACATACAGCACAAGAAGGATTCCTATCTATCCTGGCTCCATACCATCGCATAATGGTTGGCATATTACCTGCCCCAGGCAGAGCAGCCCAATTGGCATAGTGACGTTCTCGACGGTTTGCCCACATATAGTAGTCATAAACTAGCTCGTCTTCCAAAGAGGAGATACCTGATTCACTACCTCTAGAAAGTTCCACAAGAGCCAACTTGACCATCATAGTGCAGATTGGCTGGATATCAGAAGACAAACCCACCTGTACCACAGCATCAGCATCTTCCGATGACATATATGCCGGAATGGCACCTGAGCGACGAGCAGACCTCTCATCAGCAATCTCTTCATTATGCGAGTTGAACCAATGATTGCCAATCAGACAGCAATAGCAAGGACCACCAGGGCGATATCTGAACACATCACCTCCCTCAGCCCGGGTAATCGCTCTACCAAAGATTCCAACCTTCTGATAATCAACGAGCGCTTTCGACAAGATGAAACGACTTGCATTATTATCTGTGGCACAGATAACCAGATCAGCCTTGCCCACTTCCTCTCTCATCAACTCTTCCTGCTGACTGATATCATAAGCGAACTTGTCAACCCGGGCATAAGGATTCTTGGCCAAGATAGCATCCTGGATGGCATTGGTCTTCAAACGACCCAATTCCTGGATACCACAGGTATGACGAGCCAAATTGTGCAACTCCACCCTATCAAAATCCCAAAGAGAATAACTCCCCACACCAGCCTTGGCCAGTTCTATGGCTATCTGAGAGCCAAAACTACCCAAGCCAACAATCATCACCCGCTTCCCCTCCAATACATTCACTTCCAGAATACCTTTGCTTCTAGAGTAGAGTTCATCTTTAGCAGGGATATATTCAAAAGCTCTCGGTATCAGCTCTCCATTCACTTTTTCATATACATGGACATCATCTTCAGCCCTTACGATGATGCAGAACTTTCCAGTGTAATCCTCATTCACCGCAGCAGTAGAAGTCGCAAAAAGAATGTGGCCGGCATCTCCATAAGCATGCAAGGCTTTCTTCAGGGAAAGATGAACCACCTGCTCACCCTCCCACTCATAAGAATAACCTTCAGCAACCTCGCCCCCTTCAGAAGCGAATTCAAGCACATCCTGCTTGCTCAGGTAAATGACAGGAGAACAGGCAAAGCCGTTCTCCGTCATATCTGTAACAATCTCACCAGTGAGAGGTTGGGTTCCCCGGGTAATCTGTCGGAACTCTCCTGTTTGTGAATCATAAACCAACTGTGTCATTGAAGCTTCCTGCTTCAATCCCTGTTCATGAACACTGTCTGCCAGTGCGCTCAACTCATTATCATTCATTCTCATATTGCTTGTCTTTTTAAATTTGACTAATGTAACAGTAAAAACTATGCCTGATGGTTCAAGAAAAAATCTATATTCTTGCCAGTACGAAGATGTGCTTCATACATTTCCAACCAAAGACGGCACTTGATATATATCTTGTATATAGAAACCATTGGCGTCCATGAGTTATACCCATAATGACAAATTCGCGTAAAACCATGTTCACTGCTCAATGTATGCATAGTAGCACTCGCAGAGTCCATCCGGCTTCCCGTCTTTGTCAATAGCATCTTGGTAACAAAAGCCTTTGGCACCTCATTAGGAAACTGATCCAAGTCTATTCTAATGGTATAGATATTCTTACTGTTGGTGACAGCTCCTAACAGAATATAGGGCTTTGATGTATTCATATCCTGGAAAACATAGGCAGAGGCAGGCAACTTGCGAGCCAACACCTGCTTTTCCAATTGAAGTCTCTGATAATCCATCATATCATTCTCAATTTATAAGTTACTAACTATTTCCTGAGGCAAACTCATACCATAATAATAGGTGAAAGATCGATAAATATCACCATTATAGTTCCATTGTGCCTTCATCACTCTATCCTGCAGCTTCACCACAGGGGCTTCTTGCGGAAAACCTCCAGGAAAGTAAATTTCCTCAATGCTTCCATCCTGCTTATCCAGAAAGAGATGCACATGTCCTTTACTATCCAATTTTACATCACATCCTCGGTTGTCGGCATACTGGCCAAGGAAATCAATAATCTTCTTCAATACAAGATTGTTCTGCTTGTCACGAAGCCAGTATTCCTGACTGAAGACAGGCTTTTCCTCACCCAATACTTTCAAGCCAACCATGTTAGGCTCCTGACAACAAGGATGTAGGAGAATGTCGTGAAGTTCCCGGTCCACGAGCTGACGGTATGGACTATCCATCTCTTTGATGAGCCATGAAGCATGCTGGTAGTCTTGATGTCCCTCCAAGAAAGAGAAAGCATTCAGCGTAGAAGCATGCGCATCACAGTTGCCAATGCAAAGAAGGAACCTGCCAAGATGCTTCTGGTCAATTACCATCTGCATGTTGGAAGCATCATGACCGCTTGGATGAGCCAGTCCCAACTGATGATGAGAATGCCACTCACCGATATGCTGCAATCCATATCTCTGCAGAAGCATGTTTCCTACCTTTACCAGATAATCAACATCCTGATTAAAGAAGGTACACTGATGATTGGCGTGTGGTCCTGGACCAATGGCATAGAGTACAACAGGAATCCCTGTAGAAGTCCAGAAGCCAAAGAGCTGCCCACCCGTTTCAATCGTCTTTGAATCCAGGATGCATCGTGAGATGTAATCCAATTCACTGCGATATATCATGGCAACAGACGCAGAAACCGCTGATGCCTGACCGATGGTCTCAACAGGAGAAGCCTGACGCCTGCTCTGTTGTTTACTTTTGCAAAGTGAATGGATCATAACAAATCCTCTTCTTTGCATTTTTCTTTTCATCTTAGTCATAAATTCGATAACTTGATTCATCATATAATACCTCGAGTTGTGAAAAGGTAAACATTCCTATTTCTTTTTCCCCAAAAACAACCCAATGACAGCTGCACCGATCTTTCTCTCGATACCAGTCTTCGTGGTGGGAATACCAGTAGCCTTTGTAAAGGCACGTTTAGCGGCAGTAATGCCAACAGCTCGTTTAAGGGAGAAGCTGAGTCCCGGAATCTTAGTATTTGTCATAACCATTATATCTTAATTTGTTCTATCTCACTACATAATCCGGATTTATCCAGACAGTAGTGTTATTGCATATTAAAAATAAGCAGTTTACACTCATGCTTAGGAGCTTATCTTAAAAATGTGCGAATATTACTTAACTGAGTGCTTATCTACCCATTCCTGAGAGAACACAAAGTCTTCAGATAAGATACTACTTTCTACATATTCTTTAATTAAAGAAGCATGTGATAATGGAGAAGACAAATCATTCAAATCACAATTAGTATTATAATCAAGTAATACTATTGTCTTATTGTGTTCATTTAAATAAGTCAGATAATCAGTTTCCTCGCGACAACGCCATAAAAGCATGTATTCATAAGCAGGCTTGTAAATACTGTCTCTTGCAGTAGCATAGTCTATTAGCTTTCCCCAAAACATGTGTCCCAAACACTTGCCAAAACGTCTACAGCTGCGCTTCAAATTACGCATAGTAGTGTTAGTAAAGCAAGAAGTATCAACACCTGCATGCTCAAACACCTTCAGACCTTGCCACATACCTTCTACAGAAGCAGAATAGTATTTAAATGGTCTCTGTTCTGCTGAACCCAGATATGGATCTCCATCCTTAGGCTCTTTATCAGAACCAAACACTGGAATATCACCATGTGGATAGAATGGAGAGAGTGTTTTCAATGCACCTTTAGAAGTAACATCAAAAATTATTGCACCAGGATATTCTTTACGAATATTCTCTAACTTACATCTTTTGTTTTTAATAATTATCATAATCTGTTATTTTTGTGAAATATAAAATATTTTAAACAGGCCTTACTTTTTAAAAGTGGGTTCTTTAAAAGAATGCATCCAAAACTTCCTCAAACACATCATTCGGACTTACTCTATTGAAGAGATTCATAGAGGTGTTGAGCTTCATCACATCAACTCCGCTTCCCATGATGTATTCGATGTCCTTACCCTTGTGGAGCAGGAGCGCTTTGCAGCATTCACGGAGTCTGTCACCCAGGATTTCATGTTCAACATAGGCTCTGGCTTCACCCTCACCATCCAAACCATAGTAATTTGCGTTGTGGCTATGACCGAGTCCCTTCTGTTGTGGAAAGATATACCATATCCAATGGCTTTGCTTTCGTCCTTCCTTCAGTTCTCTCAAAGCCTGGGTATAGGCAAACTCCTGAGCATCCAGGAAACGTAAGAGATCATAGTGTGGCTGCTGAACCTTAGGCCATCCGATGATGTCCCAGAACTCAGAAGGAAGGCACACATTCCCAAGATCGTAACATCTTTCAAACAGAGGAGCCATTTCTTCAGGAGAATATCCGGCGATACCGCAACCAATCAATGTCACAAAGAATGTTTTGTCAGGATGATTCTTAGCAAACTCGATGAATTCATCCACATCCTTTTTCATAGCTTCCATACCACTCATTGAATCGATGGCGTAACTCTTTCCCTGCAAACCATGTCCCTGACCTCTGATGGCACCGAACTTCTCCAGGGCAGTCTTTGCCGCACCACCATCATGATATCCCATGGCGTTAGAACCGAATACAAAGATTTCACCAGCGGCAAGACGACTGATGAGATGAGGGGTAACGCGAGTCTCTGGATTATTCGGTGACTTATCCAGTTTCGCAAGCTCTTCAGCTTCCACCACAGGAACCATCTTCTTCCATTCCTCCAGGAACTCTTTCATGTCGTATTTTAAGTTCTGAAGTTCAGAAGGCTTATATACGCCACTTTTCGCCACGTATTCTGCCACCTTTTTCTTCACCGTTGCCTCGGTCTTGAACTTTGCCATTTCCTTTGGATTCAACTTAAAGGTAAACGACTTATAGGTCTTCTTACCGTTGACCATTTCAAACTTGATAACTGAAATCTTTACTTCCTTACTCATTTTTTCATTATCTTTTAGTTATCTATTAATACCATTTATCCCTTGAAAGGTTAAACATGGTAGACTATTCTCTCCTGTTTATGTACGATGTTACTTCTGAGTAGTTTGAGAACTATAAATTCGTTTTGGGTATTTACCAAGTATATTTCTTACAACATCAAATCCTTGATGGTTGTACCATTCATGAATCTGCTTAAATCTACCCTTTCTCCAATACCATGCAAATGTCCGGTTTCTGTCTTCACCATCTTTTGGAAATCCCGGAACTGAGCAGTTGCAGAAGAGCCGGCAGACATCAGATGATAAGATCCTACCTTCAACCCATATTTACGAGCCAGTCTGATATTTCGGCGATAATGTCGATCCACATATCCTTTACCATGTGTAGCTCTGATATAAACGAACTTGATTCGTTTGTTCTTCGCAATTTCCTTCCACTTGATAACTCCATTGTGTTTCGATACATCAATGCCGTCATATCCGCCACGAGTATAAGGTTGTCCTTTCAATCTATCAACGAACACATCAGAATAAGATGAAGCGATGCCCACCCATCGCTTCACCTTATATGGCGACACCACATACATGATTCCCAGACCAATACCAGCCAAAACAACCAGACTGCCTAAGGAAACCAAAGTATATTTCAATCCTTTCTTCATTATATTTTATCTTTTAGTTGTTTTCAGGGGGACAAAGATAGTGAATTTATCCGAAACGGCATAGAAAGTTGGGGGATAAATGTATGAAATAGGGGGCTGGAAGTACGAAATGACAAAACGGCAACCTGACATTACTCATCAAGTATCCGTTTTAAAGATTCTATCATTTCCAGATATATACTCTATTAAGTATATCCAATGCTACATATTTATCGAATTGCATAGATTCCATCCCGTTCTATTCTTGATTTAAAGAAAGGATTCATGTTTTTGTGAATACGCACTACATCAACTGAGCACTTGAACAAGCCCTCTAAGAACTCTTTCAAGTCGGCCAATAAAAATGGATTAGGAGTTTCTGTTTCTACACAAATATCCAAATCGCTTTGCTCTGTTTGCTCATTTCGTGATACGGAACCAAAAATGCGCAAGGTCTTGATTCCAAAATCTTTAGTAATCTTGGAACTATTTTGCCTAATTATTGCGATATAATCTTGAACTGTTCTCATAACACCTATCTTTAAACAGTGCAAATATAAGAAATTATCTTGTATCTTCCAAACTTTTTGCCATGATTTTTGCAATTCATCCCACAAAATATCATTTTAAAACTTTGGTACTTTCAAATATTAATCGTAATTTTGCAATAAATTAGAGTAACCAAAAATAAGGAGGATTACAATATGACTAAAATAATGTCAAACTCAAAAGAACCAACAGTTACCTATCGTCACGATTATGCAACAGAGGCTCATAACGAATCCGAAGAATTTCCTTAGCCATGATTACTCAGATTCTAGAATTTTTATAATCTGCAGGAATTTCTAATGCTAGGCAGAAAAAGACAGATGATACCTTGCATTATCTTAAGAAATATCAGAAAAGAGGGTGAGTCATAAGTTCATGACGCACCCTCTTTGTCTTTTGATGAAACATAATCATCTTTAAAGAATTCTTGACTACTTACAAGTTTTCATTATCAGTTCTGCAATCTTTCTAAATGTTTGTCCGGCCATACCTCCTCCGGAAACCGGAATCTCCGGTCTTTTATAGCTGACGAATACCGTGTATTTCGGTTTCTCTACGGGGAAGTAACCACAGAAGTCAGCATAGATGCCATCATCCGTATGGATAGTTCCAGAGGTACCAGCCACATTGACCATTTTTGGATTCTGCCTTCTTGCCCAAGCCATTTGTAACATAGAACCTAAAAGCCTTCTTCATTGATTCGATATTCTTCTTTTCTGCAATCATAGAGTCAACCACGATAGCAGAACTATCCTGCGATTTCAGACTAACCATTTTACCTCCATTGGCGATGGCATTGAAGAAGCTCACAAAATTGACTGGCTTTATATGGTGGAAACCCAAAGCATACAAGGGCCAGGAACCATTGAAAGTAGAATCCTTCTCTAATCCCATTTGCTCCAGCTTTTGCAAGAAGACATCTTTATCTTGATAAGCCACATCTACAGCCTTGTCAATGGCAATACTGGAATTGTATGCTAATCCTTGCAGAAGAGTCAATTCCCCATATCCACCCTTTCTCCAATTATGGTCATAGATGGTATCCTGCCCAACAACATCAATACCGGCATAAGTATCAAACATATCGTCCAGCGACACATTTCCTGTTTCAAGAGCAGCAAGCAGGGATGCACTTCTGAAAAGAAATGTTTCGCGAGCCTTGGAAAATAAGGTGGTATCTGAAACAAGTTTCCCATTATTCTCCTTCAACCCTACCATCGCCCTGAGATTACCAGTCGATGTCTCCACCACAATTGCCATACCTTCCGTAGCGCCATACTCTCCCATTCCCTGTTTGAGCAAACTGTCAACAGAGTTCTGCAACTGAAGATTGACTGTACTTACAGGAACCTGTTTATTAGAACAAGCTGCAAATCCCATCACGATAAGCAACACGAATGCTGCAAAAAATACTTTCTTCATCATATCACCTTTATATTATTGTCACTACTATTTCCTTTATTTGTTACAACTTCAGATGTCCTGGTCATATTATTAAGGGAAACCGATGTTCTCTTATTAAGACTATTCTGAATGGTTTAAAAAGAATGCATCCAATACTTCCTTAAACACATCATCAGGACTCACTTTATTGAAGAGACGCATAGAAGTTTTGAGCTTCAGCACGTCAATTCCGCTTCCCATGATATATTTGATGTCCTTATCCTTGTGGAGCAAGAGCGCCTTGCAGCATTCACGGAGTCTATCACCCAGAATTTCATGTTCAACATAGGCTCTGGCTTCACCCTCGCCATCCAAGCCATAATATTTTGAATTGTAACTATGTCCGAGTCCCTTCTGTTACGGGAAGATAGACCATATCCAATGGCTTTGTTTTCTACCTCCTTTCAGTTCACTTAAAGCCTGGGTATAGGCAACCTCCTGTGCATCCAGAAAACGCGAGAGATCATAGTGTGGCTGCTGAGCCTTTAGATATCCGATAATGTCGGAAGGTGTAGAATCGGACGCCAAGCTTTCGCCAGCGACAATTTTCTCATGATCAATTCGTTTGGGGCATTTACCGGGAACGAATAAAGCACTCAAAGACTTCACAAAAGTGACACCTAATTTAAAAACATTCATCCTCGTTTTAACGTTTTATTAAATTCTACAGCAGTTCCGTTCGCAAATGGATAGGGAGCAACAACCTTACCTTATTTGGCGATACCCCTAACATGATCCCAGACCAACACCTACCAATACAACCAGTCTGCCTAAGAAAACCAAAATATATTTCAAACCTTTCTTCATTACATTTTCTCATTGAGCGGTTCTCTAGTAACCGAGACGCTCCATCAAAGAATCTATATCCCCACCATTTCTACGCCACTCATCATAGTCGCCATATTGACCATCTGTTAACGTATAAAAAAGATCACGTTCGTTATCATCTTCATCATAACCACAATAATCTTCGTCATCAAAATCATCATTATACATAATCCTAATATTTAGAATTTAACCAATCCATTACATTTGCTTATATCAATCTTGTTGGGAAGACAAATATACGACCTATTTCTTCCGCTGGCAGCATTTGTAATCCCTTTATAGTATAGATATTGAAATTTTCAAAATCACGTATATCAATACTCCGCAACAAAACAGGTTTCTCGCCACGATTGTAGACACATACAGTAATACATATATTACGACAATACCCATCACCATCTGGACGCAATTCAAAAATCACATCCCAAGAACCCTCATCATTCTTATGTATGTTACAATTTGATATTTTAATCTCATACATCTTTTCAAGTTGAGAATCTTGCGAAAGCAGAAAATTGAGTTTACCCTCTTCCGTATTTGGCACGGAAGTTACGGGTACATACATACCATAATTTTGGCAAACATCTTTGGCTGCAACATACCATATATAATTATTTTCCTTAACTGAAGGCCTAATATCTAACTTTACAAAGTTACTGATTTTCAACTCCAAAATGGTAAAATCGTGTTCAGACATTATTTCATTTACACTTCTACCAGTAAAACTTTCATCATAGCGTAGCTCTTTCAGTCCATTCCACCTGAATATAACAAGATACTCTTCACCTGACTTTAACACAGCTTTATTACTCCCATCAATAATACATTTTTGTGTGTGCATATCACGCAACCAATCATAATCCCATACCTCCTCCCTAGCCAAATCATATCCTTCGCAATAAGTTTGTCCAGCCGCATTTCTCTTGAGTACCCGCTTGCCGTCAAAGCGAAAATAAATCTTGTTGTCGATCTCAATTTCACTACCAGAAATATTCTTCACACAAATATGGTATGTTATACCTTGAAGATTGATTTTATACCCATCCAATCTAAATTGCAAACCATTTGCAACAAAGCCATTAAACCATTCTTTTTCCATAATTTTATTCATTATTGATTACTATTTCATTTGTATATAACCTCAGATGAAGCGATGCCCAGTCATCCCTTCTTTCTGAAAATGGCATTCAACACCATCTTCCCTACTTTTCTTTCAAGTCCAGCCTTTGAGGTTGGAATACCTGTTTCACGAGCAAACTTCTGTTTAGCTTGCGTGATACCGAGTGCTCGGCTTAAGGAGAAAGAAACTCCTGGAATCTTAAACTTTGACATAAGCTAACTACATTATTCTACATTTACCATAACAACGGCTTTCCATGATACCAGTGTTGGCACAATATCGAGTCATTGTATATACATCTAACTACGGCACACAAGAGTAAGTTAAAAAGGAGAATTGTAAATATCAGAACATCTCCTTTTTGACAATTCTACGCTAATATGCAATGTAATCAGTGTGCTAGGACTTTGAACAAGAGTCTATTTCTTGTTTTTCTACAGATCATCGAACGAAGTGTTAATGTCACAAAACTCAGCCACTACATTATAGATCGCGACTTCATTCACATTAATATCTTCATCAACTATAATCATTTGTCCCATCAATCGAGCAAATTCTACTTTCTTCTCTTTACTCATCTGTTTAATTTGAGTAAGGGCAATGAGCGAATTTTTCACTCTAACAACTTCATGGTCTTCATCAGCTAAGTTGAAATTATCTTTTAACTTATTGAAGAAGAATGTTTCTCTTTCATCAATAATGCCGTCGGCATGTATGATGTCTAAGAGAATACGCATTACTGCAATTTTTTCCTGATATGTAAATTCCATATGTTACTCTTTAACAATTATCCACTCCTTGCCAGAGTGGTTTTTCATAAATTCTTGATATTCTGATGCTGTAGTAAACTCCTTTCTCGCACCATTAGCTTTAGAAGGAGTTCCATCCTTTTTACACTTTTGCAGGATAATTGGGAATGAAGCATTATTCCTTAATTGTGGTGTATCACTACCATTCTTTTTGAAAGCCACCAAACCTGTTTCCGGACGGCGTGAAGAGCTATCCGAACTAAGTACATCTTTAGTACTCTTATTAATAGCAGATCCGAAGATTTCCCCATTGGGTTTTGTTGACTTAACAGATTTACCACCTTTATTGCGTCCACGTTCAAGACGTTCTTTTTCGCGTGCATATTCACGTTCACGCTCAAGACGTTCCATTTCACGTATTGCTCTTTCCTTCTCCTCTTTCTTTCGAAGAAGAATAGCAGCCATTTCTTCCTTTGATTTGTATATAGGCAATGGCATATTCTCATAAAGACATGAATACGTTTTATTATGTCCAAGTGCTATGCCTAACATATACGCAGCTAAAGTAAAAGACTTACCAAAAGACGTTTTGCATGCCTCTACAAATTGTTCATTATAGGCAAACTCATCCTTGTATAAATCACGAAGTTTAAGGTAATTAACAGCGACATAGATAAAGTTCACCTTAGAGACAGCATCTTCTATTTTTGCCAAGAACCCAGATGCATTTTCATTCTCCTTTAGCAATTCCATAATTTTATCAGTCTTATAGTTGAAACCTTCATATGTTGCCAGAACATTATAAATAGCAGTTTGTTCAACAACATGATCTTCAGTTTCTTTCTGCGACAAATAATTAACAAAAATATGTACAATATCCATAAAATATCCGAGAGACTCCTTAGGATAAAAAGAATGTCTCTCATACCTCATTAGATATACCCACAATGACTTCTCTCCTGAGGGGCGAATGTTATCATAAACATCAGCAAGCATATCTTCCACAAGATCATCTGAGATTATAGCTTTTGCTTCCTCAATTCCTTCTAATTTGAAGATATTAAATATATTTCTTGCTCCCTGCATAGAGTTTTGAAATAGCTGCTTTTTCTTAATAAGACTAATTGCATCAGGCCATATTGGATTGTCTATTCTGATGTGTTCATCAAAAGAAGACTCAAATTCACGCTTTGCTTCCATGTCCAAAGGAAAGACATAATCAACTTCTTGGATAGAAACTTTTGTCAGTTCATTTGAATTATCAGGTTTAACAAAGCTGATAAGCAAATAAGCAAATGAGCTTTCAAATGAATTGATTCTAGAAAAGAGCATGTCATATATGTCATCTCTTTTCGATAATTCGGAAGGCGCACCATCATACTGGACAATTTTTTCATTCTCCAGATAAAAGAAGCCAAATTTATAAAGATCTATAAAATCAGCTCTTCGTATTAATGTTATGTTATGTATCATATTTAAATACCAAATATACTATTACCACTAGCTATCGAGTTTTGTCCATTTAGGACATCACTTACATTGATATGGCTACAATCTCTAGAGAAATTCGACAAGTAAGCCGATTGCGATCCACTATAAGTAAGATATAAGTTGTTTCGACTTCTTGTCATAGCTACCATAAACAATGTGCGACTCAATCTTTCATTGCTGTTAATGTACAGGGACTGGCTTAATCCGGGTAGGAATACATTGTCAAAATCTAATCCCTTAGAACTATGATAGGTCATTACATTGATCTTTCCACCACCTTCTGAAAATGACCCAAAGCCATTGCCCACATATTGCATTTTTACGCCATTAGAGGACAAATATGAGTTAAGTTTATTATAATCAACTTTTCCCCAACTATTTAATTGAACAGACCATTTGCTTTTACCAAGAGCAGTTAAAGCCATTTGGAAAAATTCCAAAATCTTCTGCTGTGTAGGTATAAGTATTGCAACAGTATCGCCAACATTAACAGCTTTTTGAGCTTCCCTCATTATATATTTTGCTTCTTGTTCTGCAGAATTAGCTGTACACAAACGGATTTGGGTTGTTTGTTTTGTCATGTCTCTTCGTGCAGAGAAAATATTCATATTAGGCATGAATTTTTCAACAGCAGCTATAATAGAACTGGATAAGCGATGGATGATACCAAGTTCAAAATCGCGACAATTTAAGAGCGATGTAATTTGAGTAGGTGAAACTGTTGGCTCACGATATTTGGGATCACTATCGTAAATTGATTGATTCTCGTCACCAGCAACAATCACATGCTTAGCCTTATTGTTCATTGTGGTGAGGACTCTATCAGTCATATCTTGAATCTCATCGCTTAAAACATAGTCATAATCAGAGGAGCTTTTCAAAAATTCATAGTAAGTCATTATATTAGCTGATACTCCCATTTCGGCAAATGCTGCTTTGAACATCGTTATTAAAGAGCGAGTAAAAACAACTACCGCAACTTTAGCACTAGGAGTTTGTCTCCTAATTCGCTTCAGCGTGTATGCTAACAATACAGATTTTCCAGAACCAGGGAATCCCTTGATCCAGACATTTCTTTGATTAATGTCGATATTTTCGACAAAATCACGTTGCTGGTCATCCAGCATGTTTTCAGGAACTAACCATGCCATAGTAACATGAATTTAATTGTTTATATTTTGTTATAGACTTCAATATTGTTTGAGTCAAATTTTCTTCATCATAATATGGTGTTTTTTCAATTTTCCGGCTTAGCTCTACGTATTTCATAGGCTTTATCTCTTTTACCAAGTTCCTCAGCAACAGAAGCAAACCAATCATAATCAGTGTCACTTAAAGAATTAGCTTTCCATCTTTGCTCGTATTTATCATAAGCAATTTGGAACTTTTCTTTAGCTTCAACAGTCTTACCCTCGTTTTTATCAA
>ENA-OQDC01000599-OQDC01000599.1-human-gut-metagenome-genome-assembly--contig:-NODE-599-length-24057-cov-5.143000_pt1 | contig 24057 bp, 17 predicted proteins | sample MGYA00242770_ERZ504601 | MGnify/ENA primary metagenome ERZ504601 (study PRJEB26092, sample SAMD00036305) | human gut metagenome | host: Homo sapiens | study: EMG produced TPA metagenomics assembly of...
CTTAGGCCGCCATTTTGACGCACGTATGAATGACAGCTGCGCCGGAGGCACCGGTGCCTTTATCGACCAGATGGCTTCCCTGCTGAATGTAGAAACACCCCAAATGAACGAGCTGGCACAGCAGGCACAGAACACCTACACCATCGCCAGCCAGCTGCGGTGTTTTCGCCAAAAGCGATATTCAGCCGCTGCTCAACCAGGGTGCGGAAAAAAGCGACTTGGCAGCCAGCATCTTCCATGCTGTAGCAAGCCAGGCCATAACGGGTCTTGCCAAAGGACGCCCCATCAGCGGCAATGTGTTGTATCTTGGCGGTCCGCTCACCTTTATGAGCTGTCTGCGCGATGCCTTTGACAGTGTTCTGAATATCAAAGGTGTCTGCCCGGAAAACAGCCTGCTTTATGTAGCAATGGGTGCAGCCTTCTGTGCCGAGCACGAGGTGGACCTTACCACGCTGCCAGAAAAGCTGCAGGCAGCAGCAGCACAGCACAGCTTTGAACATCTGCCGCCGCTGTTTAAAAACGAAGGCGAATATACTGTTTTTAAGAAGCGTCACTCTAAGGAAAGTGTCGCTATAGGCACCCCTGCGGAGGCCAGCGAAGCCTTTATCGGTATTGATTCTGGCAGCACGACCATTAAAATCGCTGTTATGAGTCCAGACGGCAAATTGCTTGACTCCTTCTACCAAAGCAATAAGGGTAATCCTGTTGTTGCCGTCCGCAATTATCTTACCGATTTCTATACAAAATATCCCCACTGCCGCCTGTTGGCAGGTGCAGTCACCGGTTACGGCGAGGAGCTGATTCGCCACGGCTTTGGTGTTGACTATGGTATCGTAGAAACCATGGCACACTTTTATGCTGCCCAATATCTGGAGCCTGAGGTAGATTTCATTCTGGACATCGGCGGACAGGATATGAAGTGCCTGAAAATCCATAACGGTGCCATCGATAATATCTTTTTGAACGAAGCCTGCTCCAGCGGCTGCGGCAGCTTTTTGCAGACCTTTGCCGAAATTCTTGGCTACACAGCCGAGCAGTTCGCACAAATCGGTCTTAAAGCAGATATGCCTGTAGATTTAGGCAGCCGCTGCACCGTGTTTATGAACAGCAGCGTTAAGCAGGCACAAAAGGACGGTGCCTCCGTTGCCAACATCAGCGCCGGCCTGTCTATCAGTATTGTCAAAAACGCTTTATATAAGGTTATCCGTCCGGCCAGCAAGGAGGCCATCGGCAAGCATATCGTAGTTCAGGGAGGCACCTTCCTCAACGACTGCGTACTGCGCGCCTTTGAGCAGGAAATGGATTTGAACGTTATCCGTCCCAATATTGCCGGCCTTATGGGAGCTTACGGCGCTGCCCTGTACGCACAACGCCGCTACAAGGACGCACCGCATCAGACAACGCTGCTCAACCTGCAACAGCTGGGTGAATTCGTTCATACCGTCAAGGGTATGACCTGTGGCCTGTGCAATAATCATTGCCACCTCACCGTCAACACCTTTGCCGGCGGCAAACGCTTTATCAGCGGCAACCGCTGTGAACGCCCCATCACCCACATGGCACCCAAGGATGAGCTGAACCTGTACCGTCAAAAGCTGCAGCTGCTCAAGGAATTGCCTGTTAACGAAACGCCGAAACGCGGCATTATGGGTATACCTATGGGCCTGAATATGTACGAGTTGCTCCCCTTCTGGAACGCCTTACTCTCCAGCCTGGGCTTCAAGGTAGTTCATAGTCCGATTGAAGATAAAACTATTTACCGTCTTGGTCAGGGAACCATCCCCAGCGACACCGTCTGCTATCCGGCTAAGCTGATGCACGGTCATATCAAATGGCTGCTGCAGCAGGGAATCACCAATATCTTCTATCCCTGCATGACCTATAATATAGATGAACAGGGCACTGAAAACTGCTATAATTGCCCTGTCGTAGCCTATTATCCCGAAGTGCTGCACGCTAACATCCGTGATTTGAATAAGCCCGAGATACATTTCTTCTATGATTATCTTGGCCTGCTGCATAAAAAGAAGCTGGTCAAAAAGCTGCAGGAAATGTTTGCCAAGGCTTATCCAGATATCACTAAGTATGAAATCCGCAAGGCAGTTGATGCTGCCTTCACTGCCTTTTATGACTATGAAGCACAGGTAAAGGCTAAAGGACAGCAAATCATCAGTAAGGCACGCGAAGAGCATAAGCCTATCGTTGTACTGGCAGGCCGTCCCTATCACATCGACCCTAAGGTCAACCACAGTATCGACCGCCTGATTACTAACATGGGTGCTGCCCTCGTCAGCGAGGATGCCGTAAGCAGTCATATTAAGACCAAGGAACTCAACCGCGACCTGCAGGTGCTCAACCAGTGGACCTATCACGGCCGCCTGTATGCGGCAGCCGAATATGTTGCCCAAAATCCTGATATGCATCTGATTCAGCTTGTAAGTTTCGGCTGCGGCTGCGATGCGATTACGGCCGATGAATGCCGCCGCCTCCTCGAAGAACGCGGACGCATCTATACACAAATAAAAATAGACGATATCGACAACCTTGGTGCTGCCAAAATCCGCATCCGCAGTCTGTTCTCCGCAGCCCAGCTTTTCGATATAGATAATAATTAAAGGAGATTTGCATATGCTACCAGCAGCTAACGTTAAGTTTACCCCCTTCACGGAGGATATGAAAAAAACGCATACTATACTTATACCCGGCATGCTGCCTATGCATTTTTCACTGCTGCAGGCAGCACTCGTAAGCTGCGGCTACAAAGCCGAGGTTCTGCACAACACCGGGCGCGAGGTAATCGAAACCGGTCTGAAATACGTCAATAATGATATCTGCTATCCGGCACTGCTGGTTATCGGCCAGCTGATAAACGCTTTGGAAAGCGGCAAATATGATTTGGAGCACACTGCGCTGATTATCACCCAAACCGGTGGCGGCTGCCGTGCCTCCAACTATATCTATCTGCTGCGCAAGGCTTTGGAAAAAGCCGGCCTTACGCACATCCCTGTCATCAGCCTCAACGTCAACGGTCTGGAGCAGCAGCCCGGCTTCCATCTGGACGCATCCATGGTGCATAAGTTCTTGGCTGCCGTTGTTTACGGCGATACCCTGATGTACCTGACGAATAAAACACGTCCCTACGAAGTTGTACACGGCGCTGCCGACAGACTGGCGCAAAAATGGCTGGCACGCTTAAGCGAAGCCTTCAAGAGTGGCAAGGCGCAGGCTTTAGGTACCATCAAGCAGCTTACTAAGGCTATTGCGCACGAATTTGCGGATTTGCCTATCACCAACAAGGAGAAAACTAAGGTCGGTATTGTCGGTGAAATCTATATCAAATATGCCGCTTTGGGCAACAATAATCTGGAAGCCTTCCTGCAGCGTCAGAACTGCGAATATATGCTGCCCGGTCTGATGAATTTCATCATGTACTGTGTTGATACTTATCTTACGGACTATAAGCTTTACGGCGGCAGTCTGCTTAAATACAGTGTCAACAAGGGCGCTATGTGGTATTTAAAATATATGGAAGGCATACTGCATCAGGCTCTCAGTATCGCTCCCTTCAGCGCCCCCGCCACCTATGAGGAAACCAAGGCTATGGCCAAGGGCGTTATCGGTTACGGCAACAATATGGGCGAAGGCTGGCTGCTGACTGCCGAAATGCTGGAGCTGGTACACAGCGGCTACACCAATATCATCTGTGCTCAGCCCTTCGGCTGCCTGCCTAATCATATCGCCGGCCGCGGTATGATTAACAAAATCAAGGAGATTGCCGAGGAGGCCAATATTCTGGCACTGGACTACGATGCCAGCGCTGCCCGCGTCAATCAGGAAAACCGCATTAAGCTGATGTTGGCGACAGCGAAGTAAAAAAGCATAAAAGATTCCAAGGCGTTCTACCGTACTTAAGTAGAACGCCTTTACTGTTTTTGCCCCTTAACGACAGTCCTTTTCAAAGAAAACCTCCGCACTATCCCGCAACAAATAATTTACAATCTTTTTGCTTGTAGCACACAAATATGCTGTGCTATAATATTCAGCGCAATTTTATAGAATGAAAGTAAGGTGCTTTATATATATGGAAAACAAAATAACTACCCGCGAATGGCTGCCGTTAATCGGCATGACCGTTTCCGCCTTTATTTTTAACACATCGGAATTTATGCCCATAGGCCTTTTATCCGATATCGCCGCAGATTTTCGCATGACCGAAGCGCAGGCCGGTATGCTGATTACCATTTATGCCTACGTCGTAATGCTCATGAGCCTGCCACTGATGATTGCTGCTTCCCGCTATCCGCTGCGCAAGCTTTTGCTGGCAACCATCAGCCTGTTCGCCGTATCGCATGTAGCCTCTGCCTTTGCCACCGGCTTTTGGACGCTGCTGCTTTCGCGCATCGGCGTAGCCTTCGCCCACTCCATTTTCTGGTCCGTCGCCTCGCCTATCGCCGTGCGTCTTGTCAAAGGTCCCTTTAAAGCACTGGCTATGAGTATGATTGTAACCGGCACGGCCATCGCCATCATCGTCGGCCTTCCTTTAGGACGTATCATCGGCCTTTACGTAGGCTGGCGCATGGCCTTTATGTGCATCGCCGTTTTAGCCTTCATCGTATTGGCCTATATGTTCTTCGTCTTCCCCAAGCTGGAAAAAAGCGAACCGTTTACGCTTTCGCAGTTGCCGGTAATGCTGAAAAATCCTGTGCTCATCGGCCTCTATATGATGTCCTTTTTACTCCCCACCGGCTATTATACCGCCTACAGCTATATCGAGCCTTACCTGAAGCAGATTGCGCTGATGGATGATGCCTGGATAACCATCACCCTGGTTATTTTCGGTGCAGCCGGACTTTTGGGCAGCGCAGCCTTTTCCAAATGGTATGATAAATGCCGCTATCACTTCTTCCGCATCACCGTACTTGGCGTTGCAGTTGTTTTGCTGCTGCTCTACCCCGTAAGCATCAATCATTATCTGCTGGTGCTGCTCTGCGCAATCTGGGGCATTTTTGTTACCGCCTTCAACGTTGTAGGCCAGGCAGAGCTTTTGCGCACAACTACTATGAGCACCTCCGCTGTGGCTATGTCGATTTACTCCGGCATTTATAATCTTGGTATCGGCAGCGGCAGCTATCTGGGCGGACTTATCTGTACGCATGCTTCCATCGCTTATATAGGTCTCGGCGGCGGCGCAATCGTGCTGCTTTCCTTTATTTACTGTGCCTTTTTCCTTATTCCCGCTATGCGTCACCAGCAAGTAGAGGCTGAAAAATAAATTTAACCGCCGAAAAGCGTATAATAAACTGTATATTAAATTTCCTCACTTGCTATATTTTCTGTTTTTATTTATAATTAAGAGATACGTAAGATTACAAAGAAGGAGATTTTCTATCAATATGTCTGCAAGTACAACCAAAACCAAGAATCAACCATCCCGTAAACCTGTATTGTTGGATTACTTAAAAGCCTTCACTAAGGATAAATTAATTTTTGCAGCGCGTCAGCTCTGCATCACCTACAGCAAGCTCAAAAAGGACGAGCTTGCTGAAAAAATCTGCACAGAAATGCAAAAGCCGGAAATTGCAGCAAAACGCTTTGCTATTATGCCGGACGAAAACATTCAGGCCTTCGAAGCAGCCATGGAGAAAAAATGCTTCCATCCTACCTACAGCGAATATGCACTGCTGTTGCCCTTTATTTCTATGGGCTACATTGTTTCCTATCCCGACGACTGCTTTGAAGCAGTAAAGGAAGCACGCACCGTCTACAAAAAAATCAACACCGCAGATTTCCAGGCTCACCGCCAACAGCTGGCATGGCTTTTGGACTGCATCACCGCAATGTCCAGCCTGCACCTTATCCTGCCGGTAGAATTTTTCTGCGAAATGTATAATCAAAAAGCAGGCTTTGAGCTTACTCCGGAAACTCTGCCGCAATTACTTGCCGAGGTTCCGAGCAACTTTAACCCCTGCGCAATTAAAGATGGCCGCATCCTGCTCAAGAAAAATGACAGCGATGACTTCTACACCAGACTGGAGCAGGGCAGAAAGCCTTTCGGCCTGTACCTGCCTACCGTAAAGGAAATCACCATGCTTTCCCACTACGGTTACCTGCAATCTACTACCGCATATCAGGATTTGCATGACTTCTTCACTCAGGAGCTGAATGTTGCGGCACTGGATGCACATTACTGGTGCCAGTACATCTATGAATTTGAAAACTCCAACACCGACGGCAATACCTCTGAGCTGATTCAGAAGCTGCAGGCTAATATTCCTGCCTGGAACAATTACAGCCATCTCGGCAGACTTTCCGTACTGCTGCAGAACGCCCGCAACAATGCTACCCGTATGTTCTGCCTCGGTGGCCACACTCCCAACGAAACTATCAAGCTGCTGCGTGACGCACAGCAGGCAGCTCAGCAAAATACCCGTGTAGGTGCCAAAGCGAAAAAGGTTTATCCTAACGATCCCTGTCCCTGCGGCAGCGGCAAAAAGTATAAAAAATGCTGCGGTAAAAAGCACTAAGCAGCAGGCTATGCTTTAAGTAAGAAGGAATTGCAATGAAGAAATTTTTAGTCGTTGATTTTGAATTTACTACCTACGAGCGCCCTGTCGGCCGTCCGCGCGGCTTCTTTTCCGAGATTATCGAAATCGGCGCAGTGAAGCTGGACGGCGAACCGCTCACCGACTGCGGACGCATCCAGAGCTTTGTCAAACCGCATTTTTATCCCAAACAGGCTAAGGATTCTATGGATTTTTGCATGATTACCGCTAAGGATATGCAACAGGCCATTGAGTTCCCTGCCATGGTGCAGAAGCTGGCAGCGCTGTACGAAAGCGGCGAAACCTACTTTGTAGCCTGGGGAACCGAGGATTACAAGGGTACTGCAGACAGGCTGCGAGCGTCATAAAATCGAAAACCCCGTAAAATACGAGGACTATCTTGATCTGGCACTGGCCTACCGCCTCTGGAAGGGTGATGACTACACCACCGGTCTGAAAAAGGCCACCGAAGAGCAGGAGGTCAACACCGCCGGCCTGTGGCACACCGCCTTTGACGATGCCAACAACACCGGCAAGCTGCTGATTGAAATGTTTAACCGCGGCTGGAAGCTGGAGGATTTCTTCGCTGCCCGCGAGGTTTAAGAAGCGGAGCGCGCTGCCCGTCAGGCAGAGCGTGCCAAGCACCATAACGGTTACAGAAGATGGTAAAATTTTAAAGCGCACCAAAAAAAGTATCAGCGGGCTTGCCCGCTGATAGCTTTTTGCTTTTATTGCTTGTTATCTTTTAATTAACGGTTAAAAATCTCCTGCACCTCGTTGCGCTCCTGCGTCCGCAAAAGTACCAGCTGCAGCAAAAGGCGTGCCTTTTGCGGATTCAAATTATCCGCATACAGGAAGCCCTGCTCCTGCCAACGCTCCAGGCCTGCGGCAACAATACCGCTGCCTGTGCGGCTGGAACGCACTACTACAACGCCATGGCCAACAGCCTCCGCCAGCGCCGCTTCCACAGCCTCATGAATGCTGCCCATGCCACTGCCGGCGTAGATAATGCCACGCGCGCCTGCTGCCAATGCCGCATCCACAAACACGCGGTCCTCACCGATATGCGTGTAGATGATATCCACGCGCGGCAAAGCAGTAACACCAGTTACGTCAAATTCGCTCTGCAGTGTGTGCGGACGCATGCTGCGATAATAGTAATGTACCTCACCGCCAACGATAAAGCCTAAAGGACCACCGTTCGTTGCCTTGAAGGTTGCCACATTCGCCGTGTTTGTCTTGGTCACGTCACGCCCACTGTAGATTTCATCGTTCATCATCACCAGCACGCCCTGTCCGGCGCTTGCAGCATCCACAGCTACCTTAACAGCGTTGATAATATTCAAAGGTCCGTCGGCACTGACTGCAGTGGCAGGACGCATTGCGCCCACGAGTACCACCGGCTTAGCACTCTTTACCGTAAGATTCAGGAAGAAGGCCGTTTCTTCCATAGTATCGGTACCATGGGTAATAACAACACCGTCGACATCATCCTGCGCCAGCAGCTCGTTGCAGCGCTGCGCCAAGCGCAGCAGCAACGCATCGGTAATACTGCTGCTGTCGATATTGCACAGCTGCTCGCCGCTGATATGCGCCAGCTCGCCCAGTTCAGGCACACCTGCCAGCAAATCGGCAACGCTGTAGGCACCGGCAATATAGCCAGTCATCTGGGTACCGGAAGCAGCCTTGCCGGCAATAGTGCCGCCTGTTGCTAAAATTACAATGTTCTTCAACTCAGTTTTTTCCATCAGCCTGACCTCCATCAGTCCTTCTTTCAGTTTCGCAGCCAATGCTTATTTTACCAAGCCCTTTTCCTGCAGATAATCTGATACCATGTCTGCCGCTTCGGCAGTAATCTTAATACATTTAGTTCTGTATTCCGGTGTGCCGAAGCTCAGGCGGTTCAGTGCTCTGCAGCAGGAAGCACCAAAATGCGCTGTAAAGCGCTCATAAAACTCATGCGTATATTTATAGACCTCTGTCTGATGTTTTTCGGACGGATCCAATCTACCCACGATAGAACTGATAACCAGGCAGGAACCGCTCAGCGCACCGCACACGCAGCCGCTGCGGCCGATACCGCCGCCCATGCCGGACACCATGCGGATTGCCACATCCGGCAGGCCCAGCTCTAAGCCATCATTACACGCCTTAACTACGGATTCCACGCAGTTATTGCCATCGTTATGATATTGTTCTGCTAAATCATAAATTTCCTTCATATCTTATCCCTCCAAAAATAACCTAATCCTGTTTATTTTAGCAAGCATAGAACAAAATAGCAAGAAAAATGCTGTGACCAGCAAGCCACAGCATTGTATATCAAAGTCCGAACATAGTCTTAGCCAACTTCGTTCCGCTCTCTGTTTTAAAAATCCGCTCCACAGCTTTGGCAATATTCTCCTTCGGCGTACCATCCTCATAAAAGTTTACTATAAAATCAGCTTCCACAAGCAGCTGATAATCAAGACCGTCAATGATATTATACGTATGGTGATGACCGACAAGATAGCAGATGCGTTCAATTTTTTCAGGGGCATACCCAACCTTTTGCAAAAGTTTGCGTGCTACCGCAGGTCCCTCCTGCTCCTGAATTTTACCGGTGCAATGACCGGCGCCGTACTTTGCTTCACCCGGCTTAATACCGCAGTCATGCACAAGACCTGCCGCCTCAACAAGCTCTGTCAGCTCTGCATCTGCACCCTCGCTCTCAGCCAGCTGCTTAGCCAGGCTGGCAACCTTGATAAAATGCTGGCAGCGGCGTGCATCTCCGGCAAAAAAAGCTATCATCTCATTATACAAAGCAACGTTTTTATTCATAGCATTCACTCCAATCCGACTAAAATACGATTCAATCTTATTTTGACCTAAACAATGCAGTTTTGCAAGTTTTTTCGCCATAATAAGATTATAAAAGCATTCTCCTCCAACACACAGAAAAGCGCTCTTAGCCTGCATTATACAAGACACCGAGCGCCTTCCTGTTTTATTAGGGAGTTTGATTAGGGAGAAGCAAATTATTTTTCCTCAATAGGATAATCCTGCAGAGCATCATAGCCTGTTTCACCGGTACGAATCTTAACAACATCCTCAACATCATAGATGAAGATTTTGCCATCGCCGTATTTGCCGGTATACAGAACCTGCTTAGCAACATTGACTACTGCTGCAACAGGAATTGCGGAAACAATCATTTCAACCTTTACCTTCGGCAGCAGGTGTGCAGCAACCTCAGCACCACGATACATTTCCGTGGAGCCCTTCTGGATGCCGTAGCCCAGAACCTTGGTAACAGTCATGCCGGTAATTCCCAGCTTATCCAAAGCATTCTTCAATGCTTCGAAACGATTTTGCGAGGTGATAATAACAACCTTGCTCATCTTTACTGCACCTGCAGGCTTAGCTGCAGTTTCCTTGACCGGAGTAACATAAGTAGTAGTAACAGAGGTCTGTGCCTCCAACGGAGTTTGCATAAAGTCGGCATAGCTGCTGAGCAGGCCATGCTCTTCCATATCCAGGCCTTTAATTTCTTCGGATTCCTTAACACGCAGACCGAAAAGCTTATCAAGAACTTTAAAGATAATCGTCATCGTAATCGCAACATAGATTGCTACAACTACAACGCCGAGGATTTGTTTTACCAGGAAATCAGTACCGCCGCCATAGAAGAGGCCGCCGTCAAGAGCGAAGAGACCGGTTGCGATAGTACCGAAGGCACCGCAGACACCGTGAACAGAAATTGCACCGACAGGATCATCAATCTTCAGCTTTTGGTCGAAGAATTCAACAGCAGCAACTACCAGCACACCGGCAATCAGGCCGATGATTAAAGCGCCGGCCGGGCTGACCATATCGCAGCCTGCGGTAATTGCTACCAGACCTGCAAGCACGCCGTTAAGTGTCATGGATACATCAGGCTTGCCGTAGCGAATCCAGGTGTAAATCATAGTTGCGGTAGCAGCAGCTGCTGCAGCCATGTTAGTGGTAATGAAGATAGCACCCATGGAAACCAAGGCGTCATCACCGGTTGCGCAGACGGTGGAAGCACCGTTGAAGCCAAACCAACCGAACCAGAGAAGGAAAACGCCCAAGGCACCAAGCGGAATGCTGTGACCGGGAATAGCGTTTACCGTACCGTCGGCATTGTATTTGCCGATACGCGCGCCAATCATCTTGGCACCGACGAGAGAAGCAACGCCGCCTACCATATGAACGGCAGTTGAACCGGCGAAATCATGGAAGCCCATCTGTGCGAGCCAGCCGCCGCCCCAAATCCAGTGACCGCTAATCGGGTAAATAATAGCGCTGATTAATACGCTGTAAATGCAATAAACCAGAAAGTTGGTACGTTCTGCCATAGCACCGGAAACAATGGTTGCTGCGGTAGCACAGAACATCGTCTGGAAGATAAAGTAGGCTGTGCTGGGATAGCTGGCACCGTAATCACCCTTAACAAAGAAGTCCGGCGCACCGATAAAGCCGCCGATATCTGTACCAAACATCAGGCCAAAGCCCAAAACCCAGAAAACGATGGAGCCGAGACACATATCCATGACGTTTTTCATAACGATGTTGCCGGCATTTTTGGCTCTGGTAAAGCCTGTTTCAACCATTGCGAAGCCCGGCTGCATAGAGAATACCAGGAAAGCACCTATCAGCACCCATATAGTATCGGCAGATACATATTTGTCCATTTGTAAACACCCCTCAAATTATAATATTTTTTAACGCGTCATTGAGCAGCGCTCACATGGCATTAGCTAAAGAAAGAGGGGCGTACCCGATTTTTCGGATACACCCCATTGTGTATGAGTTTATATATATTATTTTATCTTAACACACCTTACTCAAGGCTGTCGAGAAGGCAACTGCAGCTTACTCATTTACACCAAACAACAACTCACCATAAGTCGGATAGTCGAGATACTTACCACCGGTCAAAGCTTCGGCAGCATCAACCGCACTTCTCAGCTTGCCCATTTCTTCAAGAACGGTATCGTGATAGTACAGAGCCTGTTTCTCGCTATCGCCGATTTCTGCTGCTTCCTTCAAGCCATCTTCCAGCTTCAGGGAGGATGCATACATTTCTCCGCCCAACTTGCTCAGCTTATCGGCAAGTGCGCCTTCAAAGCCTGCGCTGACACCGGCAGCCTTTTTATCAAGTACTGCTTTGGTCAAATCTCCGGTATAAGCGGTAACTGCCGGGAGGATGTCCTTATGGAACATATCCAGCATGGTTGCTGCTTCGATAGAAATCGTGGTGCTGTAGTTCTCCAGCAGGATTTCTACACGGGATTCAACCTCGGCTTTTGTAAAGATGTTATGCTTTTCGAACAGCTCGATGTTCTTGGCATGTCCCAGATACGGCAAAGCCTCCGGAGTAGATTTAAGGTTCAGCAGACCGCGTTTGGCAGCTTCCTCAACCCATGCATCGGTATAACCGTTACCGTTGAAGACAATGCGTTTATGAGCCTTGTAGGTTTCTTTAACCAAATCATATACTGCTGCTTCCAGGTCAGGAGCATCTGCCAGCTTATCGGCAAATTCATCCAGCTCTTCGGCAACGATGGTATTCAGTACGATGTTGGGTCCGGCGATGGAGAACATGCTGCCCAGCATACGGAATTCAAATTTATTGCCGGTGAAGGCGAACGGAGAGGTTCTGTTTCTGTCGGTGTTATCCTTAACAAGAGCAGGAATAGTATCGTCACTTACTTTAATGTAGCTTTCCGGGTTGCCGTTGTAAACCTTGTCTGCTGCAATAGCTTCGAGAACTGCAGTCAGCTCAGTGCCAAGGAACATGGAAACGATAGCCGGAGGAGCTTCGTTAGCGCCCAGACGATGGTCATTGCCGGCGCTGGCAACAGATACACGCAGCAGATCCTGATATTCATCAACAGCCTTGATGATTGCTGCCAGGAAGGTCAGGAAGCGGATGTTTTTGTACGGCTCCTTGCCAGGATCCAGCAGGTTAAGACCTTCTTCCGTAGATAAGGACCAGTTGTTATGCTTACCGCTGCCGTTTACGCCATCGAAGGGTTTTTCATGCAGCAGGCAAACAAGACCATGACGCAGAGCAACACGTTTCATGAACTCCATCATCACCTGGTTATGGTCAGAGGCTACGTTGGTAGTTGTGAAGATAGGTGCCAGCTCGTGCTGTGCCGGAGCAACTTCGTTATGCTCGGTCTTGGCGAGTACGCCCAGCTTCCACAGTTCCTCGTCTAAATCCTTCATGAAGGAAAGAACTCTTTGTTTGATAATGCCGAAGTAGTGGTCGTCCAGCTCCTGGCCACGCGGAGATTTCGCACCGAAAAGGGTACGGCCGGTGTAAACCAGGTCTTTACGTTTTTCCCACATTTTTTTATCTACGAGGAAATATTCCTGTTCCGGACCAACAGTACTGTTGACGCGAATAGTATCAATGCCGAACAGCTTCAGCAGCTTGCAGGCTGCTTTGCTGGCTGCATTCATGGAACGCAGCAGCGGAGTCTTTTTATCCAGCACTTCGCCGGTGTAGGAGCAGAAGGCTGTAGGAATGCACAGGCAGTTATCTTTTATAAATGCATATGAGGTTGGGTCCCATGCTGTATAGCCGCGGGCTTCAAAGGTTGCACGCAGGCCGCCGGACGGGAAGCTGGAAGCATCAGGCTCGCCCTGAATCAGCTCTTTGCCGGAGAAGTCCATAATAACACGGCCTTCGGCAGTAGGAGAAATGAAGCTTTCATGCTTTTCAGCAGTAATACCGGTCATCGGTTGGAACCAATGGGTGAAATGAGTGCAGCCATGCTCCAGAGCCCAGTCCTTCATAGCATTGGCGATGATATTAGCAATTTCCAGATTCAGCGGAGTGCCTGCCAGCACTGCTGCCTTATATGCCTTATAGGTTGCAGTCGGCAGACGATCCTTCATAACGCTTTCGTTAAAAACTAAGCTGCCAAACAGTTTCGGTACATCATTCATTGTAAAACCTCCCTAATTTCTCTCTGAGAATTTTCTTGGGTTTACGAAGTGTAAGCCCCTCATTTGAAATACAGTTTTTTGTGCTTTACAGATTTTCTTCTCTCTGGCTCTGTAAATAAGAAAGCACCGTCAGCTGCGCCCTGCGCTGCTACGGTGCTTCGTTGCACTTATCATGGGTAAGATATAAATTATAATTCTCACCGCTGATATAACAGAAAAAGCAACCACGAAGTTTGGACCTTTCGATCCAACAACCACGTTGTTGCTTTATGCGCTTATTATAATACTAGGATTTGAATTTGTAAAGGGGGTAAGAGGAAAAATTTTAATTTTTTCGTGGAAAACGCTTTTTCTGTTAGCGTCACAATTAACATTTCGTTCCGTTCAGAAAAAATTTTCCGTGCCCAAAGGGCACAACGCAAATTTCGTGTGGAACCATATGCGAAGTGCTGCAAAACTCGCGCGAAGCTAGGAATTTTTGCAAGATAAACATACAATAGCGCTCAAACAATGCAGCACTTCGATGATTCCAGACACTCATTTGCTAAAATTTTTATTCACTTCCCGATATGTTAATTGCTTTTCGCATGAATATCTTCAAAAACTAATGCTAATATAAAATTAACGGTTATACTACACACGCTTCAGCAGGATTTTTACGTTCTGTAAAGAATTGTACAATATAGAGTATGCAATGCAAAACGCAATATAACTAATTGCCAAGGAGGAACCCTTATGGAATTAACCGCTGTTGCGCAGCTGCGCCGCATGGTGCTGGAGCATTTATCCCGCTACACCTGGAATAACGAGTTGCCTGACCACGTCTACGATATTCTGCAGGAGGTACGCGAGGACACTCCGCGCTACCGCTGCTGTGTTTATAAAGAAAGAGCCGTACTGAAAAACCGTATTGATATGGCGCTGGGCCAGGAGTGCTCCAGCAATATCATCGAGGCTGCCAAGCTGACGCTGAACGAACCCGAGCGCACGGATTTGCCGATTATCGACGTGCTCCCCGCAGCCTGCGACCAATGCCCGATTGATGCCTATTACGTTACCGATATGTGCCGTCACTGCATCACCCATAAATGCATGAATAACTGCCCGAAAAAGGCTATCAGCATTATTCAGGACCGTGCCTTTATCGATAAAACGAAATGTATCGAATGCGGACGCTGCAAGCAGATGTGCCCCTACGGTGCGATTATCGAAATCCATCGTCCCTGCGTGCGTGCCTGCGCCATCGGTGCCATCAGCATCGGTGAAAACCGTAAGGCTGTCATTGACCATGAAAAATGTGTTTCCTGCGGTGCCTGCCGCAATGCCTGCCCCTTCGGCGCCATTGACGAGCGCAGCAATATTATCCGCGTTATCCGCGAAATTCAGCAGGGCAAGCAGGTTATCGCCCTTGTGGCACCTTCTATCGTAGGCCAATACGGTTTGAAGATTACCATGGCGCAAATTTACGAGGCACTGCAAAAAGCAGGCTTCGCTGAGGTCGTAGAGGTTGGTGTTGGTGCCGATATCACCAGCGTTAAGGAAGCAGAGGAATATCTGGAGAAGGTTCCTGCCAAGCAGGGCTTTATGACCAGCTCCTGCTGTCCTGCCTTTGTTAAGCTGATTAAAACACAGGTACCGGAGGCAGCAGACAAGATTTCCGACACTCCCTCCCCCATGCTTACCTGCGCTGAGCTGATTAAGGAAAAATATCCTTATGCAGTTACTGTGTTCATCGGTCCCTGCATTGCCAAAAAGGTGGAAGCACGCGAGCACAGAGAAACCATCAACTACGTGCTGACCTTTGAAGAGATTATGTGCATGCTGGAGGGCAAGGATATCAAATTTGCGGAAATGAGTGGTGATACTGCTTATGAACGCGATGCCTCCAAGCTTGGCCTGAGCTTCCCGCTGACGGCCGGCGTAAGCGCTGCCGTGCAGGATACTGTTGCCGCTATGGGCGGTGAGGTGCATAATGCGCAATACTGCTCCGGACTGGACAAATGCCGCGACACCGTCAAGGCTGCTGCCGCAGGCAAGCTCGACTGCAGCTATATCGAAGGCATGGCCTGCTCCAACGGCTGTATCGACGGCCCCGCTGCCGTAGGTGACTTCCACATCACTAAGGTTGCCCTGACAAAATATGCTGCGGCGGCGCCAAATAAGCAGGCTTCCGAAGACAAGCACACAAAATAAAAACTTAAATTCTATCCCTTCTGCTACATTGGCAGAGGGGATAGTTTGTTCATAGCAGGATTTTAGCCTGCTAAAATCATAGAGTGCGTTTTACTGCGCACTAAAAGAACGGAGATTCCTAAGCAAATGCAAAACACTCGCTACATCGGTCACATTGCTGCCCTCATTACTATTGCTACCTGGGGCACGACCTTTATTTCTACCAAGGTTTTACTTACTGGCTTTCAGCCGTTGGAAATCCTTTTTTTCCGCTTTATTATGGCCTTTTTGCGCCCTTTGGCTGGCCTATCCTAAAATGCTGAAAACAGATAAAAAGCAGGAGCCTGTTTTTATGGCCGCAGGCCTTTGCGGTATCTGCCTCTACTACCTTTTGGAAAACATCGCCCTGACCTATACGCAAGCCTCCAACGTTAGCGTAATCGGCAGCACAGCGCCTTTCTTTACTGCGCTGCTGGCGCATTATTTTATTCGCTCTGCCGGCAGCTTAAGCAAGCAGTTCATCATCGGCTTTTTCATTGTGATGAGCGGTATTGCCTGCATCAGCTTCAACGGCGCAGCCATGCAGCTCAATCCGCTGGGTGATTTGCTGGCTATTTCCGCCGCTGTAGTGTGGGCGTTTTATGCCCTGCTTACGAAAAAAATCAGCAGCTACGGCTATCCTGTTATCCTCGCCACTCGCAGGACCTTTTTCTACGGCATTCTCTTTATGCTCCCGGCGCTAGGCTTTTTGGATTTTGAGCTGAACCTTGCACGCTTTGCCAATACTACCTATCTTTTCAACATAATCTTTCTCGGTCTGGGTGCTTCCGCACTCTGCTTCGTCACCTGGAACTTAGCAGTTAGGGAGTTGGGGGCAGTAAAGGCCAGCGTTTATATTTATATGGTGCCCGTCATCACCGTCATTACCTCGGCGATTGTCCTGCAGGAAAAAATTACTCTGCTGGTAGCACTCGGTACCATCTTGACGATGACCGGCCTGTTTATCTCAGAATACCGCCCGAAGAAAAAATAAAGTAAGAAGGCAGGTATTCACACTTCATTCAGCGAATACCATGGCAATAATTTATTTTGACGAAAGGCAGGTATTTACAATGACAACTAAAGCATTAGCAAAATTTACCGCAGAATTGTGCTACGAAAAGCTTTCTGCTCACAGTATCGAAATGGCTAAAAAATGTCTGTTAGACTGGCTGGGAATTGCTATCCGTGGTTCGCAGGAAAAACCGGTACGCATCATCCATGATGTTATTCTTCAGGGAGATGCCCCGCAGGCGAATATTTTCGGCAGCCTTCCCGCCAAAAAGGCCGGCGCCCTGAACGCAGCCTTTACCAACAGCGCTGCTTCCCACAGTCTGGACTTCGATGACCTGCATAACCCGTCGATTATTCATCCGGCCTGCGTTGTTGTTTCCCCAGCGTTGGCTGTCTGCGAGGCCGAACACAAAAGCGGTAAGCAGCTCATCGCAGCAATTTGTGCAGGCTACGAAGCCAGCGGGCGCGTAGGCGAAGCGGTTATCCCGGAATCCTACTTCTTTTGGCATACTACCGGTACTGCGGGCACAATCGCCGCCGGTGCTGCTGCCGCCAACGCCCTTTGTCTTGACGCACAGCAGACCTTGATGTGCTACGGCAGCGCCGGCACCCAGGCCGCAGGCCTGTGGGAATTTCTCAAAGAAGGTGCCATGAGCAAGCCGCTGCACACGGGCAAGGCTTCCTACAGCGGTGTCCTCAGCGCTTATCTGTCGCAGAAGGGCTTTACTGCCGCCAGCGAAATTTTGGAAGGTGAAAAGGGCTTCTGCCGTGCCATGGTCAAAGAACCACATTTGGAAAAACTTACCAAAAACATGAGCACCGACAAGCTGAAAATCGACATCAACTCCTTCAAGCCCTACGCCTGCTGCAAGCATGCCCATGCCGCTCTTTACGCCATTCAGGAGCTGCGTAAGGCTCATTCTCTGCAGCCTGAGGACATCGCTGAAATTAAGCTGTACGTCAACGATATTACCAACTATCTGATCAATAATCCACAGCCTCAAACTCCCTACGGCGGCAAATTCAGTATTCAATATTGCTCCGCTGCTATGCTGAAGTTCGGCGAAGTTGGCATTGCGCAGTTCAGCGAGGAATGTATCCATAACAAAGAGCTTACGGATTTAATGCAGCGCATCGAGGTTATCCGCGATGAGGCTATGGAACAGCTTCATGCAGCAGATGCTTCCAAGCTGGCCTCCAAAGTAGAAATTCAGCTGCATAACGGTCAAACACTGACAATGCAAGTTGATTATCCCAAGGGAGATCCGGAAAATCCTCTGACTTGGGAGGAGCTCTGCGCTAAATTTATGAGCCTTGCCGCACCTGTTTACGGTGAAGCTAAAGCATTACGTTTACAAAATTGGGTAGCAAGCCTTGAGCAATGCAGTGACGTTGCCCAAGCACTGGATGCCTGTCTAAAGGACGTATAAAGTATGCTGATGCATTATCAGTTATACGTATTCCCATAGCATTTCTTACTGCAAAAGGCGTTCTCCCCTGCGGGAGAACGCCTTTACGGTAAGAAAAAAATCTTTATCAAATTCATTCCGCCTTAATTGCTTCAACCTGCTCAACAGAAAGCGAAGTAGCCTTAGCAATATCCTCTACAGATAATCCCATACTTAAAAGACGCTTTGCAGTTGCAGTCTTTTCTTTTGCCTTGCCTTCGGCAAGACCTTCTGCCTTGCCTTCGGCAAGACCTTCTGCCTTACCTTCGGCGAGACCTTCTGCCTTGCCTTCGGCGAGACCCTGAGCCTTACCCTCAGCCAGACCTTCGGCATGTGCTTCGTCACGCAGGTCTTTCATACGCATTTCGTAAGTCATATAGGCATCCCTCACTTTCTTGTCATTTTTAATTTCTACAATCGTGTCAGCAACCTCACGTGTAAAATTACTGTTAATAGTATTGCTGTTGATGTAGTCAAACAGACTTTGAATGTCCGGTGACACATCACCTTTGGTTCCCAAGGTATTGAGAAACATAATAACTGCTTCATCTGCCAATTCAATATTCATGTTTTCCAGACAACGCTTCTTAAAGGTATAAATACGCTGAGAATCCTGAAAAAAATCAAACAGGCAAAAGAAAATTATATACGTAGGAGATAATTCGTCATAATCCTGACCTTTTTGCAGCATATCAGTATCAAGCATAGCCTGATAGTAGCGGGTACGCTTAGGCAACAGAAATTTTCCTGTAGCACGATTAACAGGATTCTTTACCTGCATTTCCAAATTGTAATGAGTATTGGCAGTATCTGCAATTCTAACATCCAAACGAATACCATGGCTGTCAGGATAAACATCAATAGTCTGCTCTGCTTCAAGATAGGTAATGTCTGCAATTTCGGTATGTAAAAGCTCTTCCAGAATATGCTTGCAGATGCGCTTCCTGAGCATAACGTGCTTGAAAAGAAAATCGTTAGACAGAGTCAGCTTATCGAGATTAGAGATTTGCTTTTGCATATGTTTCCTCCTTTGATTATAGCATAATTTGCAGTAAAAATATATAAGCCGGCAATTGCGACTGACATAAAGGAAAAGGCGCCTGCCGAAAGCTCGACAGGCGCCACTGGTCCGCATGACCAGGCATAAGCTCCGCAAGAATGCGGCTACCTATGCAACTAAGGTAATTATAACACAGAAGCACTTTAAAAACAATAGTTCGTTAAGTAAAAAGTGCTATTACACTTAGGGCATATTTCATTACTGCAAAAGGCGTTCTCCCCTGCGGGAGAACGCCTTTACTGTTTACTGAGCTTTATTCACTTGTCACTGCCGACAATTTATTTTGCCAGCTTGTTGCCGTAATGGTCGCGCTCGCCTTTAGTATCGTTTACGCGTACACGTTCGATCTTATCGCGATCGCCATCTTCACCGCTGATGCGGTCTACACGGATGCGGCCCAATTCAGGCTCAAATTCTTTGATGATCTTTTCTTCCAGAGCTGCGCCGTTTTCGATTGCACGATAGAGCATTGCAGCAAATTCATAACGAGTCATCAGGCGGTCACCGCCGAAGTTGCCGTCAGGATAGCCTTCGATGTAGCCGTTGCCTGCCAGCTTAGCGATGTATTCATATGCCCAGTGGTTAGCCGGAACATCCGGGAAGAGCTTGGTCTTGGTTTCATCCAGCATACCGAATGCTTTTTCCATCTTAGCCATCTTAGCACCCATTACTGCCAGCTGACCGCGGAGGTCGATAACCTCGCGTGCCAGAGCGGTACGGCTGTTGCTTACATGGTTGGTGCGGTCCAGAGCGAAGGATACGCCTGCGTTAACCATGTTTTCACCATTGCCTACAGTACCTGCAACACTGAACATTACCTTTTCGTCAGGACGATAGTAAGCGCCGATTGCCGCAGCGTTTTCGCCTGCATAGTTGCCGTAGCCTGCGGAGAAGGTCAGTTTGTCGTCCGGATCAAAGTCCATCGGATGCAGTGCTGCCAGAGCTGCTGCGCCTGCACCAACCTTGTTTACACGGCTGCCAAGCTTGTTGATGCGGTTGGTGTTATTAACAACCTCTTGATTGGTAGCATAGAGCTGGCTGCCATTTACAGCGTCCTTGGAGGTTTCGCTGAGTTCGCCTGCAGCAACATTGGTAACCTTTTGGTCATTTGCATTCAAGCCTTTATCGCTGATATAGGTCTTGTCGCCAACTTTTACGCCTTCATCGCTGATGGAGGTCTTGCCTGCGGTTACAGCAGTTGCGGTTACGCTTACGTCTTTACCAACCTTCAGACCATCGTTGTTCATTACAGTTTGACCGGTGGTTACGCTGTCAAGGTTAATATCTTTGTCCAAAGCTACCTTGTATTCCTTGCCACCGTCTTTATTGGTGTCTTCGGTTACAGTAATGTTGTCACCTGCGGTAACAGTGGTGTGTTTCTTAGCAAGCTCTTCAACCTTTTTGATGTCCGCTGCATTTTGGGCAATGTTTGCTTTATTGGTAGCAATATCTGCCTTGTTGGTTGCAATATCGGCTTTATTGGTAGCGATATCTGCTTTATTTTGAGCAATATCTGCTGCATTTTGTTTGATATCTTGCTCGTTTTTGGTTACGCGGTTATCCAATGCTGCGATATCTGCTTTATTCTTATCAATATCAGCTCTGTTAGCTGCAACATTCTCATTGGTCTGATGCAGTTGGCTGCCATTGATAGCATCGGTAGAGGTGCTGCTGATTTCGCCTGCAGCTACGCCGCTGATCTTGCCGTTCTGATCAATAGTAACCTTATCGTTAACCTTAACATTGCTGCCATCCAGAACGATGGAGGAAGCGCCGTTGGAGATTTTGTCGCCGGTTACGTCGATATCTGCCAGTTTTGCACCCTTATCAGCATATACGCGATCTTTGGTTGCAATAGCGCCGGTAGCTTCGATAGTACCGTTGGTACCGCTGATGCTTACATATTTGCCGGTCAAATCGCCAAGCATGATATCCTTGTTCAGGTTAACCTTGTAAATCTTTTGACCATCGTTATCAAATTCTTCAACATTGATGTTGGAGCCGTTTACCACTTTGCTGTGTTTGCCTGCTTCGGTTGCTACTGCATGCAGCTGGCTGCCGTTTACAGCGTCAGTGGAATCAGCAGTAATTGCACCTGCTGCTACGCCGCTGATTTTGCCGTTCTTATCTACGGAAACCTTTTGGTTGATTAAGGTAGTGCTGCCCTGCATGTAAACAGATGCGCCCTGGCCGTTGATAATACCTGCAGTACCTGCTGCACCATTCAGTGCCAGTTTAGCACCGCCGTTGGCAACGGAGGTAATATCAGTTAAATCGCCTGCAACATTAACCTTGTAATCGGTCTGGCCGTCTTTAACTGTAGGTGCAACGGTTGTATTCTTGCCGTCAGACAAGGTGGTATGCTTAAGTGCTTCTGCTTTGACATTGTTCAACTGGCTTACGTTTACAGCGTCTTTATCAGAACGACCGGCAGTTACACCGCCAATGGTGCCATCCTGTCTTACTTCTACTTTACCATTAATTTTAGTACTGCCACCCATAAGGCTTACAGATGCTTGACCGTTAGTTAATTCTGCTGTTGTTCCAAAGAACGGATGAGAGCTCAATGTCAGCTTAGCACTGCCATTGCTTACGGACTCAATGCCTTTCAGGTCTTTGTTCAGTTTAACGCCGTAGTTGGTTACGTTGTTTGCATCCTTCTCACCGACAGTTACTACTACATTGCTGTCACCGCTTACGGTTGTGCCGTCTGCATTTACGGTGTAAACATGAGTGCCGTCTGCAGTTTCGCCGGGAACAATGCCTACGTTAGTGCCTGCTTTAACCTGGGTATGCTTGCCTGCTTCGGTTGCTACTTCCTTCAATTGCTCTTCTGTTGCAGCCTTACCTTTGCCGTTAGCAAAGCCTTCATAAGCAGTAGTTTTATTGCCAAGTCCGCTTACGGTTGCAGTAGTGCTATCCATAACAACATCGCCAGCTACTACACTGCCTGCTGTTACACTGCCGCTTGTCCAGATAGTGCCGTGGCTGCCACTGATGCTTACCATTGCGCCATTATCGCCGAAAAGATGAATATCGTTATTCAGAGCAACTTTATATTCCTTGCCACCGTCTTTATTGGTGGTTTCAGTTACAGCAATATTATCACCATTGGTAACAGTACTGTGTTTGAGTGCTTCTGCTTTTACATCTTTCAGTTGGCCATAGTTTACTGCATCTTTATCAGCTTCACCATTTGCTACGCCGCTGATTTTACCGGTATTGTCGCTACCAACAACACCATTGATTGTGGTGCTGCCATTCATCATAATTACAGATTCTTGGCCGTTGGTAATACCTGCAATACCTGTTCCCAAGGTTACGCGGGAATTTCCATTAACTACACCGGTAACATTTTTCAATTCACTGGCAAGTTCAATTTTTACATTGTTGCCCTCGTTGCTAACAGTAATATTTTAATGACCGCCGGCATCCTTTTTACCGCTGAAATCAACGGTTGCTTCAGATGCTACCTGATTTGCTGTACCGCCTTCAGTAGAAAGCTTCCAGCCTTTATTGGCATTTGCAGTTGCTTTTTTCAGTTGGCTTACGTTTACTGCATCGGTATCTGCTTCGCCTGCTGCTACATTGATAATCTGACGGTTAGCGCCAGTGCTGCCTACGGATACTGCATTAGCTCTGTCAGCTACGCTGCCAACGCCCAAAGCAACTCCGCCTTCACCGGTAACTTTGGCATTATGACCGAGAACAACAGCGTTATTAACAGTTGTTTCGGTTAATTTATCAGCAGAGCCGAAAATAACGTTATTCTTACCGCTTACCTTGTGATTATCACCGATAACCTTGTTGCCGTCTGCGGTAACTTCATTTTTGCTGCCGATTACGGTAACATCAGATGCTTCGGTAACAGTGTTTTGGTAACCATTAACAAAGTCATACTTTGCAGCCTTAGCTTTAGTACCGGTTACTTTATTCTGTACACCTGTAAGCTGGGAATATGTAGCGTAATCAGCCTTGTTGCCGCCGCCGATTGCCATCACAGAACCGCCTGCATATTTGCTGGACTGCATAGCTTCAATAGCCTTTTGCTGTGCTTCCGCAACAGAAACATTATTCCAATCGGTGTCAATACCGATCTTTTCAACAGAGTTGGTAACCTCGTTGCCGGTACCCCAGATTAACGCAGCATTGGCATTTTGTGTTCTGTTGGCAAAGCCAAGCACACTGCTGGCAACACCGCTGTACTTGCTATTGCTGGTTGCAGATTCGATGCTGTTCATTGAGCCATAAATGGTAGCACCTGTATTTTGAGTATCCTCACCGGAAGCAATAGATAATGCACCGGTTACAGCAGCCAAAGAGCCGCTATTATAAGCACCGGCACCAAGAGTGGTAGAATAAATACCATCATTATAGGTCATAGCATTTGCCGGGTTAATTTCAATATCACCGAGCTTACCGGTATAGGAATGATCGCCAAGCATAACAGAGCCTGTGCGTGCTACTGTATTTTTACCGATAGCAATAGAACCGGCTATTTTGGAACCGTCTGCTACTTTATATTTATAAGGAATGCCAAAAAACGACTCTGCTCCAACTACGCCACCTTGGCCAAAATCCAACAAATATTCTTTAGAGCCGATTCTACCTTCGCTACCATAAGAATATTCACCATTCCAGGCATGCGCATTCGGTCCAACAGCAATATCACCGGTTATGTTCTTTCCTGTAACACCATTCCAAACAGAAACATGTGCACCCTTACCAATGGTTACGTTCAAATCATCCGATGCCGGATTACTAGCCATTGCCGGTGCCATGCTTGCACAGGTCATCACACCTGTTGCAATCAGCATTG
>ENA-OQDC01000600-OQDC01000600.1-human-gut-metagenome-genome-assembly--contig:-NODE-600-length-23994-cov-6.478150_pt1 | contig 23994 bp, 17 predicted proteins | sample MGYA00242770_ERZ504601 | MGnify/ENA primary metagenome ERZ504601 (study PRJEB26092, sample SAMD00036305) | human gut metagenome | host: Homo sapiens | study: EMG produced TPA metagenomics assembly of...
TCAATGGTAAATGTACTGAACCAGTTGCCTGAATCATTTCCAATGACATGTGCTGCTGTCTTCTTATAATCTGAATAGCTCTGGTCTAACTGATATAACTCCTGCAGCCGTTCAAGCTCATACCGTTCCTGCTGGAGATTATTGTTCTCGATCACCAGGGAATCCACCTGCTCCTGAAGCTTTTTGTTCTCAGCCCGTACTTCTTTCAGGGTCTGGAAATTATCTTTCATATCTCCCATCCAGCTTCCGATATGGTTGATTCCTTTCTGAAGCGGAACTACCGTAACCTCCGCGATCATCTTAAAAGGTCCTTTTGTCTTTTCAGAAACTACGGATAACGTCATCATTAAAATACAAAAAACGGAAAGTCCGATCAATAAATATTTATTAAAGGCTGATGCCTGCGTCTTCTTTTTTTTCATAATCTTATCTTAACCACCTATAATTCTGATCTAACATAGAATAGCTTAATTTTTTATAATACTCCTTGTCCAGTATGATCTTCTGAAGCCCTTTCACCGCACATAATTCCGGGTCAGGTACCGTAAAAACCTTCAGTCCGGTCCTTTCTCCCAGATATGTAGGAAAGCCCTTCAGACCTGCAACACCACCGGTCAGATAGATGCCCCTGGCCTCGATCGCCCTTCTGACATCCGGCGGGGTTCGCGTGAGCATGGATCGGATTGCCTCTGCACATTCTTCCAAAGGCTCCTTGACCGCCGCACGCACAAGACTGATCTGTATCTCAGTATGTGCCGGGACACCGGAAGTCAGATCCCTGCCATAGACTCTTTTTGCATCCGCTGTTCCGTCTTCAAATACTGCAAATTCTTTTCTCAGACGTTCAGCCGTGCTTTTCCCGATCAGGAACTCCCGGTTTCTCCTGACCCGTCCGGCAATCGCTGCATCCAGCGTTTCTCCACCGGTCTTCAGCAGCCGGTTCATGACCATTCCGCCGCGGGAAAGCACCGACAATTCTGTAGTGCCGCCACCAAAGTTGGCAATAAAAATCCCGGTCTCATTCATCACATCCAGCCCCAGTCCGACGGCATCTGCCAGTCCCCGTTCCACAATCCTGACTGACTTTGCCTTTGCCTCGGAATGCATCACAAGATCATAAAACGCTTTCTTTTCCACTTCCGTCACATCGGTCGGTACTGCGATCATATATTCCGCTCCACGGGCAAACTGATGATCTGTCTTCAGAAGACTCCCCAGTAAATACTGCATATCATCAAATCTCGCGATTACTCCGTTCTTCATCGGAAAAAGGATCTCAACATTCTCCGGTGCTTTTTCATACATCTTATACGCTTCATTTCCGACGGAAAAAATATATTTTTTATCCTTCATGGCTATCACATTTTTTTCCCGCCAGATCCGTACTTTCTTTTTATCAAAAATCTTGATCTCGTATGTCCCAAGATCCAGCCCATATATATTCCTGGCCATTCTAAAACCAACCCCTTAATTTCTTAACCCGGATTCCCGCAAAAGAAACCCTTTTCCCTCAGACTTATATAACGATTATCTCCTATGATGATATGATCCAGCAGCTCGATACCGATCAGATCTCCTGCTTTTCTCACTCTCTGCGTCAGAAGAATATCTTCCTGACTCGGAGTCGGATCACCACTTGGGGTGATTATGAAGCAGAATGATGGATACTGCATTCTTCTTCAGAGCTTCAAGGAAAAGTTCCCTCGGAGATACGAGCGTTGCATTGACCGTTCCCACTGATATGTCACTGGCTCCGATCAGTCTTGCTTTTGTATTCAGCAAAAGTAGTTTCATCACTTCTTTTCTGCCGATGCCGCATATCTTCCATATAGTAACGGGCGATCGTATTCGGAGAAGAAAAATCCAGCCCCTCCAGAGCTTCTGCCTTCGCCATCCTCCTTGCAAGCTCAGCAAGACAGCGGATCTGGATTGCTTTCACTTTGCCGATCCCCCTGACCTGCCGAAGCTGTTCCACTGTCCATTGCGGAAGGTTCACAAGGCCACCCCGATCTGTCTCCGGATGCAGAATCTTCTGTGCGAGCCGGAGTGAATTCTCCCCTTTTGTTCCGGTTCGCAAAAGCACTGCCAGTAACTCTGCATCTGTCAGATTCTCTGCTCCATACTGTTCGCACTTTTCATAAGGCCGCTCTTCGCGGTACATCTCTTTTATCTTAACATTTTCATTATTTTGCATCTATATCATACCACTGCGACGATAGAATACAACGACTAATTTTAGCACAGTTTCCAAAAAGTGTATAGAGATGAATCATTAAAAAAATGTGAATTTAAGAAACCTTAAGATTCATAACGACGGATGATCTCTTCCGCAACTTTGATCCCGTCCATGGCAGCAGACGTGATCCCTCCTGCATACCCGGCACCTTCCCCACACGGGTAGATCCAGGATATTTTTTCAGAAACGCACTGTTCATTTCTCTCGATCCGCACCGGTGAAGAAGTTCTGCTTTCCACACCACTCAGCAATACATCCTCTCCGGCAAAGCCTCTGATCTTATGATCCATTGCAAGGATTCCATCCTCAAGCGACAGCGAAAGTTCCTTTGGGAAGATCTCCCGGACATTTGCCAGTGTATACGCTCCTTTGATGCAGGGACTTACTGTTCCATATTCTGTGCTGATCCGGTTCTTCCTGAAATCCTCAAATCTCTGTACCGGTACTTTTCCCTGTCCGGCTTTCCAGGCATTTTCCTCAAGCTTTCTCTGAAATGCGATTCCTGCAAGAGCATCATCTGATCCAAAATCTTCCGGTGTCACAGTTACGATCACCGCACTGTTCGCATTTTTTCCGGCCCGGTCGCTGTAGCTCATTCCATTGACCGCAAGGCGGTGTTCTTCCGAAGACGCATTGACCACATACCCTCCCGGACACATGCAGAAGGTATATACGCCCCGTCCGTTTGTAAGCTTTTCTGTCAGCTTATATGCGGCTGCCGGGAGTTCTTTTCCCCGGCTTCTTCCGTACTGCGACTGATCGATCAGTTCCTGCGGATGTTCCACCCTGACCCCCACTGCGAAAGATTTGGCACGCATCGGAAGCTGATGCCGGTTCAGCATCTCAAACGTATCTCTCGCACTGTGTCCGATTGCAAAAACTGCAACTCCTGCCGGAATTTCTTCTGTTCCATTAACCTGAAGGCAATGCTGCTCCACAAGAAGATCTGTCACCTGAGAATGAAAAGAAAATTCTCCTCCCAGGCGTAAAATTTCTTCACGCATTTTCCTGACAACTTCAATCAGGATATCGGTTCCGATATGTGGTTTCTGCACATATAAAATATCCTCTGCCGCCCCGAATTTTACAAATGTCTCCAGGACAAACCGGTTTCTTCCCTTCTTATCTTTTACAAGTGTATTCAGCTTTCCGTCCGAAAAAGTTCCGGCTCCGCCTTCACCGAACTGTACGTTGGAATCTGGATTCAAAACCCCGGTTTCCCAGAAATGATCCACATCTGACTTTCGCTTCTCCACGTCTGCCCCACGTTCCAGCACCAACGGACGATACCCCTCTTTTGCCAGTACATAAGCACAGAACAGACCTGCCGGTCCGCTTCCGACGATTACCGGTCTTCCGTTTAATTTCTCCGTTCCATGTGGCGGAACCTGATATGGACGTTCCTCTATATGCGAAACATTGCTCCCCTTTTTATGCTTTAACAGCATCGCTTCATTTTTCACTTTTACATCCACTGTATAGACATAAAAAAGCTCCGGTTTCTTTCTCGCATCCAGTGACTGTCTGCGGATCTGATAAGAGATCAGTTCCTCCGGGCGGATGTGAAGCTGTCTGACCAGCTTTTTTTCAAGCTGCTCTTTTGTATGTGGAATCGATAATTTTAACTGACTGACTCTTATCATATGATTCATTTCTCCAATCTCATTTTCACTCTTTCGTTGCTGCCGATTTTCCTGCCAGCACACCACTGGCAACTGCAAAGGAAATATTATATCCTCCGCAGATCCCGTCAACATCTACGATCTCTCCTGCAAAATACACCCCCGGAACAAGTCTGGACTCCATTGTATCTGCATGGATCTGCCGCGTATCAACACCTCCGCAACAGATCTGTGCCTGTTCAAAGGAATTAGTACCTGTGACCTGTACTTTAAATTCTTTGATCAGCCAGGTCAGGTGCCGGAGTTCTTCCTCCGTCAGAGTTCCCACTCTTTTTTCTTTCGGGATCCTGGCAAATTTCAGCCACAGACCGGAAAGCTTTTTATGAAATAATCCGGTCAGAAAATGCTCCGCGGTTTTTTCTGGTCTGTTTCGGGCTCTTTTTCTTAAAAAGTCCAGCATTTTCTCCGTAGAAAGTTCCGGCATAAAATCGATCATCGCCTCTACTTTTTTTCCTTCATACAATCCTCTCGAAGCATATCTGCTAACCTGGAATACCGGGATTCCTGAAAGTCCGTACGCAGCAAGCTGCAATTCTCCGGTATCAGAAGCCGCCTCTGTTCCATCTGTATAAAGAATGATCTTTCCGTTCACTCTTACCCCTGCAATATTTTTAAAAAACTTCCATCTGCACTGAAGCTGCACCAGTGCCGGGAGAACCGGAATCAGGCTATGCCCCATTTTTTTTGCAATATCATACCCCGATCCATCTGATCCGGTCACTGGAGCCGCCTTGGAACCGGCACATAAGATCACCCGGTCTGCCTGAAAACTTTTTCCCTCCGCACAGATCTTAAATCCATTTTTTTCTCTGCGGATCTCCAGGCAGCGGACACCGGTATGCACCTCCACACCGGTCCTCTCCAGTTCTTCCTGCAAAGTCTCTGCCACAGAAGAAGCCTGATCTGAATTGGGATAAATATAACCGTTTCTGTCCTTTGGATAAATTCCCATCTCCTGAAAAAGCTCCAGAATCTTTTCTGCCGGGAACTTCTGCATGACCTTCCACGGAAATTCCGGATCATCTGAACGGTAACACTGCGGTGTCTGCACCCGGTTCGTATAGTTGCATCTTCCGTTCCCGGTCACCAGTATCTTTTTTCCGGTCATCTCTTTCTGTTCCAGCAGCAGCACATCAGCTCCCTGCTCTGCCGCGGTAACCGCAGCAGTCATTCCCGAAACTCCGCCACCGATCACTGCGATCCGATTTTTCTTTTTCATTCTGCTCCCTCTCACGCCTGTTCAATCTGTTCCCGGCTGACTACCCCTGCATCCAGCAGACTCTGCAATGATTTCAGGATGCCAAGTTTCGCATGATACCAGGTCAGTCCTCCCTGGAAATAAACTGCATACGGAGGCTTGACCGGACCATCCGCACTTAACTCAATGGAAGATCCCTGCACAAAAGCTCCTGCTGCCATGATCACATCACTGTCATACCCCGGCATTGCCCATGGTTCCGGACTTACATAGCTGTCCACCGGAGCTGCTGCCTGGATTCCTTTACAGAAAGCGATCACACCTTCCGCAGAGCCGAGGGTCACTGCCTGAATGATATCATGACGGGATTCTTTTCCATCCGGTACTACCGGATATCCCAGTCCTTCATAAATATTGGCTGCAAAGACTGCCCCTTTCAACGCACCGCATACCACAGTCGGTGCAAGGAAAAATCCCTGATAAAATGACTGCATGACTCCGAGAGATGCCCCCACTTCTTTTCCCAGTCCCGGAGAAGTCAGCCGGTAAGCACAGTTCTCGATCAGATCTTCCCGTCCGGCAATATAGCCACCGATCGGTGCAAGGCCGCCTCCCGGATTTTTGATCAGAGAACCGACGATCATATCTGCTCCTACATCACTCGGTTCAATCCGCTCTACAAATTCTCCATAGCAGTTATCTACCATACAGATCACATCCGGTCTTCTCTCTTTAATAAAAGCAATCAGTTCTCCGATCTTTTCTACGGAATAGCTTGGTCTTGTCTGATATCCTTTGGAACGTTGGATCGTCACCAGCTTTGTCTTTTCATTCAGGGCTGCCTCAATAGCCGGATAATCGAAATATCCGTCTTCTAAAAGTTCCACCTGCCGGTAAGTAATCCCATACTCCGCAAGAGATCCCTTGGATGGACGGATACCGATCACTTCTTCCAGTGTATCATACGGCTTTCCGACCGGAGAGAGCAGTTCATCGCCCGGACGCAGATTGGCAGCCAGTGCCAGTGCCAGTGCATGCGTTCCACAGGTAATCTGTGGACGTACCAGGGCTGCCTCGGTATGAAATACCGACGCATAAACCGACTCCAGTGTATCCCTTCCAAGATCATTATACCCATAACCGCTCACATAATTAAAGCAGCCTTCACTGACCCGGTTCTCCTGCATCGCCCGGATCACTTTCATCTGGTTATATTCTGCATTTTTGTCAAATTCTTCAAACCGTTCTTTCAGCCGGCTCTCTGTCCTCTGCCCGTACTCCCATACTTCTCTGGAAATTCCAAGTCCTTCATAGATTTTTTCTGTATCCATTATTCCCATTTTCTTTCCTCTTCTTTTACCTGATTATCTCTTTTTTTCTGAGCTGATCCAGCATAAATGTGATCAGCTTGTCTTCATCTCTTCCGACAATACTTTTATCTATCCAGATCACATCCCGTTCTCTTCTGAACCACGTCAGCTGACGCTTTGCGAAATGCCTTGTATCCCGCTGGATGATCCTGACTGCCTCTTCAAGCGGATATTCTCCTTCAAAATAGCCGAACAGCTCTTTATATCCAAGCCCCTGCATGGATACGTTTTCCCGTTTCAGCCCGCGTTTTCGCAGTGCCTCCACTTCTTCGGGCAGTCCCTGCTCCATCATTTTTTCCACACGGCGGTCGATCCGTTCATATAACCTTTTTCTCTCATCTGTCAGAACAAAATATGCGGACCGGTATGCAGCTTCTTTTTCCCGTTCTTTCTCATTATGCTCAGAAATTTTTGTTCCCGTCTGATGATAAAATTCCAATGCACGGATCACCCGCTTCACATTATGACAATGGATCTGGCTGGCTGATTCCGGATCTGCCTCCTGAAGCAACTTATGGAGATACTCTTCTCCTTTTTCCTCCGCGAGCTGCTCCAGTTCTTTCCGGTATGTGTGATCTGTCTCATTTTCCGTAAAATCTATATCATACAGAAGTGCCTGGATATAGAAACCTGTCCCGCCTACAACGATCGGGATATGACCACGTTCATAAATCCCCTTCATTGCCTCCTTTGCCAGTTCCTGAAAACGTACTACGTTAAACTCCTCTTCCGGTTCCAGCACATCGACCAGGTGATGAGGAACTCCTTCCATCTCTTCCGGTGTGATCTTGGCCGAACCTATGTCCATTTCTTTGTATACCTGCATGGAATCTGCTGAAATAATCTCTCCGCCTACAGCTTTTGCAAGTCCGATGGAGGCAGCAGTTTTGCCGACTGCCGTCGGACCGGTCAGAATAATCAGCGGCTTCTTTTCTTCTTTTTCCACTCTGTTCTCCTTATACGATTCGCTTAAATTTCTTTTCAAGATCATGCTTTGTCATGGCAATGATCGTCGGTCTTCCATGAGGGCAGTGATATGGATTATCCAGGGTCAGCAGTTCAGCGATCAGCTCGTCCACCTCCTGTGCAGACAATCGGTTATTTCCTTTGACTGCCGCCTTGCATGACATGGATGCCACTTTTTCATCAATCAGTTCCGGTGTCATTCCCGTGGACAGTCCGTCTGCCAGATCATCTAGCATTTCCATCAACAGTTCCTTTTTTGCAATGCTGAACAGATTGTCCGGCACTGCACGTACTGCATATTCTTCCCCGCCAAACGGTTCGATCTCAAATCCGATCCTGGTAAACCGGTCCAGATTTTCATTCAGAAGCTGTGCCTCCTGCATGGATAAAGACAAAATGATCGGAGGGCTTAAATACTGGGAAGTAAACTCTCTGGTCTTCATTCCCTGCAGTGTCCTTTCATACAGTACTCTCTCATGTGCCGCATGCTGATCGATAATATACAATTTATCCTGAAACTCAACCAGCCAGTACGTATCAAAGACCTGACCGATCAGTTTATATTCCGCACGTACTTCCCGCTTCAGGAAATTTTCTTCAAATAAATCCATCTGCTTTGGCTTTTCTTTCTGTTCCTGCACTCTTTCACTGATCCGCTCCATCTGCTCATCCTGCCGGAAGATTCCATTTTTATCCGAAACTTCCGCAGAAGATGAACGGTTATGATAAGACAGAACTCTCTCCCTCATCTTTCTGATAAAATAATCCTCATCCCTGACTGTAGCTCTTCCGGTTCCGGCATTGTCCGGCACCGGATCCGGCTGTACCTGCGTGCCTGCGGTGCTTTCCATGCTCTGTACTGCTCCGGTTCTCTCCTGATCTCCTGTCGGCTGCATGACTTCAGAATTTTCTGTATGTTCTGCCGGTTGTGCTGCCCCGGTTCTCTCCGTGGATTCTGCATCTTTCTTGGTATACGGATTCTCCCCGTAAACTGTCCGGCTTTCTCCTGCCATGGATGCAGAAGCTCTCGGACGCAGAAGAAAAGGACTTTCCTTTCTTCTCTCAGCTTTCTCTTCTGACCTGCGTTTCTCCTCTTCCATCCTGACAGCTACCGGTTCCGGTACTTCTGCCCGCTGAATCAGCTCCGGCTCAAGCAGCGTTCGATGCACTGCCTCAAAGACTGTCCCGTATACCTCCTGCTGCTTCTGAAACCGCAGTTCCATTTTTGTCGGATGAACATTGATATCGACTTCTTCCCCGTTTAAATGAAAATGAAGTACTGCAAATGGGAACTTATGCTGCATAACAAAATCCCGGTACGCATCCTCCAGTGCCTTTGAGATCATTCCGCTTTTTACATAGCGTCCGTTCACGAAAAAAATTTTCAAAGTTCCGGTTTCCCCGGGTAATGACAGGCTTGCCAAGAAATCCGGTGATACGCAGTCCTCCTTTTTCATAATCCAGTTCGATCAGATTCGCAGCAACGTCTCTTCCGTAGATCTGATAGATCACATCCTTCAGCTTTCCATTCCCGGAAGTCCGTAGTTTCTCCTGTCCGTTATTAAGAAACTGCAATGCCACCTCAGGATGTGAAAGTGCAAGATGCATCAGCAGATCCTGGACATGTCCCGCTTCGGTCATCGGAGTCTTTAAAAACTTTCTTCTCGCAGGCACATTATAAAAGAGCTGATGCACAAGGAATGTCGTTCCATCCGGTGCACCTGTCTCTTCCAGGGAAACCTCTTTTCCGCCTTCAATGACATACTTTGTTCCGAGATCGCTGTCCTTCGTCTTGGTGATCACTTCGGTTCTTGTCACTGCGGCAATGCTTGACAATGCTTCTCCTCTGAACCCCAACGATGCAATATGTGACAGGTCTTCCACCGTCTCGATCTTACTGGTCGAATGCCGGAGAAATGCACTTTTCACTTCTTCTTTCGGGATTCCGCATCCGTTATCCCGGATCCTGATAAAGGAAATTCCCCCATCTTTAATCTCCACCGTCACGGATGTAGAACCTGCATCAATGGCATTTTCTACAAGCTCTTTTACAATTGAGGCCGGTCTCTCGATCACCTCTCCCGCTGCGATCTTATCGATCGTGATCTGGTCTAATACATGAATATGCGGCATCTTTTCCTCCTTTTCATCCGGTCCGGCTACCAGCGGTTCTTCAGTTTGTTCTGAAGCCGGTACAATGTATTCAGTGCATCAATCGGTGTCAGATTGGTGACATCAATCTCCTTTAATTCGTTCAGCACATCATCATCCTTTACCGTATCAAATAAAGACATCTGTGCAATATCCACTTCATCATATTTTTTGGATCTGCCCTTTTTCTTTGCTGTATGTTCCCTTGCAGCGATCTCGCTGACCCGGCTGGTAATATCTTCGTCACTTAACTCTTCCACGATCTCTTTTGCCCGGTTGATCACCAGATCCGGAACTCCTGCCAGCTTTGCCACCTGGATTCCATAACTCTTATCTGCACCGCCTTTTACAATCTTACGCAGGAAGACAATATCGTCCCCTTTTTCCTTAACTGCAATGCAGTAATTATTCACATTTTCGATCTTTCCTTCCAGCTCTGTCAGCTCATGATAATGCGTGGCAAATAACGTCTTTGCACCTAATAATTTACTGTCACTGATATATTCTACAACCGCCCATGCGATGGAAAGTCCGTCAAAGGTACTCGTTCCTCTTCCGATCTCATCCAGGATCAGAAGACTTTTCGATGTCGCATTCCGAAGAATATTCGCCACCTCTGTCATTTCCACCATGAACGTACTCTGTCCGGATGCCAGGTCATCCGATGCCCCTACACGGGTAAAGATCCGATCCGAAAGTCCGATATTCGCACTCTGTGCCGGAACAAAACAGCCCACCTGTGCCATCAGGGCGATCAGAGCTGTCTGACGCATATAAGTGGATTTTCCTGCCATATTCGGTCCCGTGATAATGGAAATCCGGTTCTTTTTATCATCCAGATACGTGTCATTTGAAATGAACATATCATTCGGGATCATTTTTTCCACAACCGGATGTCTTCCTTCTTTGATATCAATAATTCCTTTTTCATTGATCTTCGGGCGTACATAATGATTCCGTTCTGCCACAAGTGCCAGAGAGGTAAATACATCCAGTCCTGCGACCGCCTTTGCCGTTTTCTGGATCCGCTCCACCTGGGCTGCAATCGTCTCTCTGACCTCACTGTAAAGTTCATACTCCAGTGCATACAGTTTATCTTCTGCCCCCAGGATCATATCTTCAAGTTCTTTTAATTCCGGAGTAATATAACGCTCCGCATTGGCAAGCGTCTGCTTGCGGGTATAATAATCCGGTACAAGATCTTTATAGGAATTTGTGACTTCCAGATAATATCCAAATACTTTATTATACTTGATCTTCAGATTTTTAATTCCGGTCTTTTCCCGTTCATCTTCCTCCAGCTTCGCAAGCCAGTCTTTTCCATCCGACTTGGCTCTCCGCAGCTTATCTACTTCTTCATTATACCCTTCCCGGATAATATTTCCCTCTTTCATTGCGATCGGAGGCTCTTCCCGGATCGCTTTCGTCACAAGATCGCACAGATCTTCCAGTGCGTCCAGATCTTCGTAGATCTCCTGCAGCAGAGATGCTTTCATCTCCTCTAAAATATAACGGATCGGCGGCAGCATCTCAAGAGAGCTTTTAAATGCCGTCAGATCCCTCGGATTTGCCGAACCATAGGTAATCTTCGTAATCAGACGTTCCAGATCATAAACCGGGGAAAGATATTCTCTGATCTCTTCCCGTGAAATCGCCTGTTCTTTTAATTCTTCCACCGCATCCAGCCTTCGGTTGATCTCATTTTTATCAATCAGAGGCTGCTCCACGAACTTTCGCAGGGTACGTGCTCCCATGGCGGTTCTCGTCTTATCCAGCACCCACAGAAGGGAACCTCTTTTCTGCTTTTCCCGGAGTGTCTCGCACAGCTCCAGATTTCTTCTTGTCGAGCTGTCCAGCATCATATATTTTCCCGTTACGTATGGAGTCAGATGCGTCAGGTTGGAAAGGGAATTTTTCTGCGTTTCCAGCAGATAAGTAAGTAATGCCCCTGCACTGATTACACCACAGTCATAATCCTCCAGCCCCAGTCCTGCAAAACTTGAAACCTTGAAATGCTCCAGCAGTTTCTCCCTGCACATGGCATCATCAAAATACCAGGAATCCAGAGAATAAATTGTAATCCCCAGTTTCTCTTTCATCGTATCCAGATCCATACCGCTCATATAAAAAGCCTCATTGCAGATGATCTCCGATGGAGAGAATTTATAAATCTCATCCATCAGCCTGCTGCCGTCCGGAAGTTCCGTCACAAAATAATCTCCTGTAGAAATATCTGCAATGGACACTCCGTACCGGTCTGCAATATAGACAATGCACATAATATAATTATTCTTCGTCTCATCCAGTGCCTGCGTATCCAGGTTCGTTCCCGGAGTTACGATCCGCACGACCTCACGCTTTACGATTCCCTTCGCCTGCTTTGGATCTTCCACCTGCTCACAGATTGCCACTTTGTATCCTTTGGCAACCAGCCTGTTCAGATATCCTTCCACCGCATGATAAGGGACTCCGCACATTGGGGCACGTTCTTCCTGCCCACAGTTTTTCCCGGTCAGTGTGATCTCCAGTTCTCTGGATGCAGTCAGTGCATCCTCAAAGAACATTTCATAAAAATCGCCTAAGCGATAGAAGAGAATGCAGTCCTGATACTGGGACTTGGTCTCCATATACTGCTTCATCATTGGTGTTAACTCAGCCACATTCAAACTCCTTCATCTGTAAAATCTATTTTTGCATACAAAATGCGGTCCAAACCATACCAGATGGTTTTTCCTGCACAGATAGCATCATAAAGTAAAAAAACCGGAAAGAAAACCCATTAAAAAATGGGTTCTTTCCGATGTATTATAGCATTTTTATCTTTTCTGTTCAACCTGCATTACATCATCTGCAATCTGTTCTGCAGTCAGATGATTTTCCAGCAGTATCTCTTTCACGTCATACCGGTCAATGAACTCTTTTTTCAATCCGTAGTTCAGAACCTTCATGTCACTGTCGCCATAGAAACGTGCGATCTTCTCTCCAAATCCACCATTGAGGATTCCATCTTCCAGCGTGACCACGATATCATGATCTTTCTTCAGTTCTTTCAGGAGTTCTTCATCCAGCCCTGTAATATAATATGGATTGATCACTGTCGGTACAGTTCCTGTCTTTTCCCCGATCAGGTCTGCTGCCTGTCCTGCAAGTCCGTAGAATGTTCCAAGTCCGATGACCGCAACTTTTGAACCTTTTCTCGTCACTTCATACTGATCCAGTCTTCTGAAATCCTTTTTCACTTCTTTTCCGTCTGAGATCATTGCACCACCCGGAAGTTTGATCGCAACCGGATACTCTGTCTGCTCCACGCTCCAGTCCAGCATGGCAAGATACTCTTCTTTTGTTGTCGGTGCAAGATAGACTAAATTCGGAATATTTCCAAGCATCGGCATATCCTGCAAACCTAAATGAGTCACATCATTCATTCCATAAACAGAACCTGCAAAAATCACGATCGTTGCCGGATTTTTATCAATGCATAAATCCTGGGAAATCTGGTCAAAAGTTCTCTGTATAAAGGAACTGTAAACTCCATACACCGGCTTCCCTCCGTTGGCTGCGATTCCTGAAGCAAGTGCCACGGCAGTCTCCTCCGCAATTCCCACATCCACGAACTGTCTTCCGGCTTCTTTTCTTTTATCTTCTGTAAATCCCATGACTGTCGGTGTTCCTGAAGTGATCGCAACAACCGTCGGATCTTCTTTCATCTTTTTCAGAAGATAATCTCTCGTCACAGAAGAGTAATCTTCTCCGTCTGCCGGATAAAGAGGCATTCCGGTCTTCAGATCAAACGGAGCATTATAATGCCACTGCTCCTTGTGCTGCTCTGCAGGGGCATATCCCTTTCCCTTCAGCGTATTGATATGAACGACCACTGCATGGTCTGTATCTTTTGCTTTCTGAAATGCCTCGATCAGAGCGGCTGTATTATTTCCTTCGTTTACATAAATATAATCCAGTCCCATTGCCCTGAACAGATTGCAGTCTGCCTTGCCGTCTGTCTCCCGCAGAAGTTTTAAATTCTGGTAAAGCCCTCCATGGTTCTCTGCTATGGACATATCATTGTCATTGACTACAATAATCAGGTTGCCACCAAGCTCTGCAGCATAATCCAGTCCTTCCAGTGCCTCTCCGCCACTCAGAGATCCGTCTCCGATGACTGCGATCACATTCCCTTTTTCGTCTTTCAGGTCTCTTCCCTTTGCAAGTCCGCAGGCAAGGCTGACCGAAGTAGAGGTATGACCTACCGTAAAGAAATCGTGTTCACTTTCACCCGGATTGGTATATCCCGATACATCATCATAATGTTCTTCATACAGATAGGCATCTTTTCTTCCCGTCAGCATCTTATGTGGATAGCTCTGGTGTGATACATCGTACACGATCTTGTCCTTTGGTGATTCAAATACATAATGCATTGCAATGGTTGCTTCTACCATACCAAAATTCGGTCCAAAATGTCCTCCATGCTTACTTGCCCTGACAAGCAGTGCCTGTCGTATTTCCTCTGCAAGAACCGGCAGTTCCTCCAATGTCAGTTTCTTTACATCAGCCGGTCCGTTGATCTTCTCAATATACATTTTCTAATTCTCCTCTTCTTTTTCCCAGGACAGGACTCCTGTCTCTACTGCTTTCTGATAACGTGATATTTTATATTTCAGCCGTTCCATCGTTGCATTGATCTGTCGCCGCTGTTCCTCCAGCACTTCATACTGTTCCTGTAAAAGATCTCTGCGTGCCTCGATCGTACTGTCCCCCATCTGGTACAGTCGCACATATTCGATCAGTGCCTCGATCTGGACACCGGCACTCCGCATACATACTGCCTGTTCTACCCAGCCCAGGTCTTTTTCCTGATAATCCCGGATTCCGCCCGGTGTACGCGGAACCGGTGGGATCAGACCGATCCTTTCATAATATCGCAGCGTATCCTGGGAAATCCCGTATTTTTCACTGACTTCCTTGATCGTCAACATCGACCACCTGCCCTTTCTTTTTTCACAAGAACTATAACACTTGGAGTCAGCTCCAGGTCAAGAGGATTTTTCTATTTTTTTCTATTTTTCTTTTTTCACCCTGTTTCTTTTATATTGTCTGTTCTCTTTTTAAAAAGTTCCTATAAAATCCGACTCCGATCACAGAGGTAAGCAGCTCTGTTACCGGGAAAGTCAGCCAGAAATACTGCAAACCGAATCTTGAAAAAATATATCCCAGCGGCACAAAAAACAACACGGTTCTCACGATCGTCAGTACCGAACTCTTCACGGCATATCCGATTGCCTGGAAAAAGACCGGAAAGATCAGGGAAGTGACCATAAAAATAAAACTGATCCCGATGTAATGGAACCCGTTCGTTCCTATTGCAATCACCTCGCTGTCGCCGGAGAATACAGCCAGCATCTGTCCGGGCAGAAACTCAAAACACAATGTACCAAGAAACATCAGACATTCTCCCATGATCAGAGAATCTTTCAATACAAGCCTGCACCTTTTTATATCCTTCGCTGCATAATTATAACTGATTACCGGAACAATGCAGGTCTGTAATGCTCCCAATGGGATAAAAAAGAAGGTCTGCCATTTATAATATAATCCCAGTGCGGTAACTGCCTGGTCTGAAAATCCCGCCAGGATCAGATTCAGTCCGAGAATGTAGAGCGTATAAGCTGACTGCATAATGATATTGGGGATTCCAAGCTGATAGATTCTTTTTATATGACCGGGATAGCAGGATCTCCTGGGCGATCTGTACCACGCTTTTTTCATTACGATCAAGGCTGCCACGATCTGTCCTGACACCGTTGCCACTGCTGCACCGGAGATTCCCATTTCAGGCATTCCCAGCATTCCAAAGATCAGAAGCGGATCCAAAATGATATTGACGACTGCACCTGCGATCTGAGCGATCATTGGTGTCCTCATATCGCCCTCTGCCTGCAGGATCTTACTCCAGATTCCCTCCGTAAAAAGACCAATGCTGAAAAGACAGACGATCCTGCCGTATGCCACCACATCCCGGATCACTTCCGGGGAATCTGTTGACATACCGGCATATGCCGGCAGCGTAACATAGCAGACTGCTGCAAAAATAATCCACAGGATCAGTCCCAGCGGTGTACCAGTTCCCGCCACCTCTTCTGCTTTTTTCTTCTTTCCGATTCCAAGATAATACGCCATATCAGTATTGATACCGACTCCTGTTCCCACTCCCAGTGCGATCATGAGAAGCTGCACCGGATAGATGATCGACAATGCCGTAAGTCCGGTCTCCGAATACTTTCCTACAAAAAAACTGTCTACAATATTGTATAATGCCTGGATCAGTTGTGCCAGCATGACCGGTGGTGCAATTTTTAACAGGATCCTGCTGACCTTTTCTGTTCCGTAAAAATCTGATGTTTCCATAAAACCCTCTTTATTATTTAGCAAATCAAGTTTTCCTTCATTTACAATAGAATAACACAGATATTTATATTTTTAAATGTTGTGTGCGTTTTCATTTACTTTTATAAATATCTGTGTTACCAGTTGAAAGCATTTTTCAATTTTTATCTTATCTCTTATTCATACCGTAACGCGTCGATCGGGTTCATGTTGGCTGCTTTCACCGACGGAATCAGTCCGAAGATTACTCCGATCAGCGTAGAGAACAGGACTGCCACTACAATTGCTGTACCGCTGATCGCCACAGGCACAGCGGAAACTCCCGAGATAATATATGCCAGTGCGATTCCCACCGCAACACCGATGATTCCACCAAGCAGAGTCAGTACTGCTGCCTCTGTCAGGAACTGGAACAGGATTCTCCTTTTTCTTGCTCCCAGTGCCTTTTTAAGTCCGATCTCTCTTGTACGCTCTGTGACCGATACAAGCATGATATTCATAACTCCGATTCCTCCTACTAAAAGAGAAATACTGGCGATCCAGATCAACTGCTGGTTCGTCGAATTACTGATCTCCTGGATCTGAGTGGCCTGTTCCAGCAGATTTTCTCCTTTATATTTGATGGAATCATCGGATACAGACAGATAAGAATTAAGGACCTCTGCCGCATCTTCCCCCGCCTTTGTCATATCATCCGTCGATGTGGCACGTACTACCACATTCTGTGGTTCATCATACTGATACAGCGTCGGCCAGACTGTATCAGGGACGCAGACCATTCCACTTCCATCATTTGACATATAGCGATAATAATCATCCATGGAATTGATCACCGGCTGGGATGCCGCTTTTCTGGCAATCAGACCGATCACCGTAAACGGTTCTCCTTTCATTTCAATCGTCTTTCCGATCACATTCCCGTCCGGGAACAGATTGGATGCAGAAGTCTTGTCAAGCAGTGCAACTTTTCTGTTCTCCGAAAAATCTTTCTCTGAAAATCCACGTCCTTTTGTAATCTGATAACCATATACATCCAGATAATCAGAGTCTACTCCCATGATCGTTCCGTTGGAAAGGGACTGGGATCCGTTAAAGACTGCATCATATTCATTTCTTGTATAGTAGAGTGCTGCTGTCTCCACTGCATCAGATTCTTTTATTTCCTCCAGTACATCCTTACTGATCACCGGTACTCCGTCCGGGACATTTCCATAGCTCAGATCAATCGGCCATTCTCCCTGGTAAAGCTGGATATTCACTGCATTATTTCCTGCTCCTACCAGATTTTCCTTGATCTGTTCATTTGTCCCCTTGATTGTTGATACAATTGCAATGATCGAGCCGATTCCTATGATGATTCCAAGCATCGTCAGAGCAGATCTTAATTTGTGGTTCCAGATTCCCTGAAACGCAAGTCTGATATCTTCCAGCATAGAAATCCCCCCTTACTTATAATCATATAATGTATCTGTCGACTTTGTCTTCGCACCTTCCCGAACATCTCTTCCATATGGAAATGCAATCTCGTCATCCAGGCTCAGACCGGATACGATCTCCAGAGAACCGGATACATTTTTTCCAACTTCGACATACTGCTTTTTCAATTTTCCGTTATCACCCTTTTTATATACATAATATTGGTTTCCGTCTTCCCTGACAAACATCTGCTCAAGATAGATTTCATCCTCATCCTGGGAAGAAAGATCATCAATACTCAGATCTACTCCGTCTCCATTGGAAAGTTCCGCGTCCCCATGGATCACTGCTGTGAATGGATAATAAGAAAGATTTTCATTATTTCCGTCCGAATATCCTGTTAACGGCGAACTGCTGACTCCGCTGATCGTCGCCTCATAAGTCATCCCGCTGGTCCATGACGTAACAGTCACAGTCATTCCCTCTTTGATCTTATCAAATGCTGTCTCTGCCACACGCCCTGTCACATAAAATCCATCCTCACCTACAACACTGATGATCGGTGTATTTTCCAGTCTTGCTGTCTCTTCATCCGTCACCGATTTTACGGTTCCTTCCACTGTACTGGTTACGATCGCATTGTCTACCTTTTTTTTCAATTGCTTCAGTTCCAGTTCGGCTGTTCTCTGCTCCAGTTCCAGCTCTTTTAACCGTTCTTCCTTCTCCTGAATCTCTTTTGCCAGCTCTTCTTTTGTAGGTCCATCTGAAATTCCCGGATCATCCGGTTCAGATGGATCTTCCGGCTCGGACGGTGTATCCGGTTCGTCCGGTACATCCGGTTCAGATGGTGTGTCCGGCTGGTCTGGCTGAACCGGCTTGATGATCTGACCATTCTTTCCATCCAGTGTCCATTCATAAAGAATCCTGGTCGGATTATCCTTATCATCTACCACTTCAAATGTGCAGATTTCTCTATTTTCCAGCACTTTCAGCATAAACTGTGCATGAACCGTCACCCCAGGTGCACAGAGATACCGGTAAGGTTTTTCTTCTGTTCCGTCACCATCCTCATTGTACGGAACGGACTCTTCCGTAATCTTATCATAAATCTTTGTTCCCTTTAATTCTTCCGGGAAGGGTTTACCGGTCTCTTTTCCATCTGTCACCGTTGAATCCTGATCCGATCCTGCCGTTCCGGTATCCGTATTTCCTTCCCGAGCAGTCATATTCTGCCTCTGCACTGATGCTGTTGTCCTGCTCTTCCCTGTATCTGCGTTTACGACTGCATCTGTTCCTGCCGCACTGGCCTTCACAACTGTATTGGTCCCTGCTACATTTCCTTTTGCAACCGCTTTTGTCTCGGTTGCACTGGTTTTCACAACTGGATCTGCTCCTGTCGCATCGCCCTTTGCAACCGCTTTTGTTCCACGCAGTTGCTTCAGTTCTGCTTCAATATTCTTACGGTTTAAGGCAATTCCCTCAATCTCCATCTGCTTCATTTCTTTTTCCATCGTTGCCAGAGTTGTATCATAAGCAACCAGACGATCCCCGATCTTAACCGTATCTCCGACTTTAACATAGACTTCTTTCACAGTAAGAGAGTCATCATAATAGATATCCTGGTTCATATTCGTTGTTACAGTTCCGTAATCAGAGATTTCAGAACCGCTGGACCAGCCACCGGAATTCATATTACTGACAGGAGCTACTTTTACCGCTTTTCCGCTTCCCTGCACAGCCGCAACAATGATCCCGGTCAACAGGACTGCTGCCGCAACGCCGGAAACCGAACCGATCAGGATCTTTTTCTTATTCTTTTCCATTCTCCTGCTCCTCTCCGTCCTTCAATCTTCCATCTTTGATCATCACCATCCGGTCAGCACACCCTGCGATCTGTGCATCATGTGTGATCATCAGCACTGTCATTCCTTCCTGATTCAGTTCTGAAAATAATTCCATGATCTGCCGTCCCGAAACCGAATCCAACGCTCCCGTAGGCTCATCTGCCAGCAGAAGATCAGGGCCGGTAACGATTGCTCTTGCGATGGCCACACGCTGCTTCTGTCCTCCTGATAACTGCGTCGGTCTGAAATCCAGGCGATCCCCAAGTCCGACCCGTTCCAGTGCTGCCTTCGCCCGCTCCATCCGCTCTTTTTTGGATACATTGGAATAAAGAAGTGGCAGTGCTACATTATCCAGTGCTGTCTGTTTTGGCAGCAGATTAAATGTCTGAAAGACAAATCCAATGGAGCGGTTTCTGATCTGTGCCATTGTCCGGTCGTCAAAATCCTTCAGGTCTGTCCCGTTGAGCTGATAGACCCCGGAACTTGCCACATCAAGACATCCGATGATATTCATCAGAGTCGTCTTTCCTGAACCCGAAGGTCCCATGATCGCAACATATTCTCCGCGTTCTACCTGAAAGCAGATATCTTTCAAAACAGGGACTGTCAGTTTGTCCTGAACGTAATCTTTATATATATGTTCTAACTTCAGAAGCATTATTCGTCCTCCATTCCTCCATCTTTCTGCAGATTTTCAGATGTCCCGTCTTCCGGTTCTGCCTCTGTTCCATCTTCCGGCTCTGTTCCTGCAGTTCCATTCAGTTCATCTTCACTGATTCCACTTTCATTATTCACTGCCGTATTTTTTACAACCGCTGCACCTTTTTTGCAATCTTCGCTTGGCCACACGATATAATCCGTATTCTTCAGTCCGTCCAGTACTTCCCAGGTATCCATATCCTCATTTTTCTCACCCAGTTTGATCTCTCTCTTTTCAAGGCGGTCATTCTTGCCTGCCACCCATACATATGGAACATCAGAATCTGCATCTACGATATAGGAACTCATCAGCCACATACCAGAATCTGTCTCACTTCCTGTTCCGGGTTCAACATAGACGTGCTGTCCGAGCATCAGCCCTTCACTTTTCTCCAGTGTCACGTAAAATGGATATTTCGTTGCCTGCTGGGAACTGTCAGAACCGGAATAATAGCTGTTCTGAGAACCACTCTCCGGCTTTTCCGTATCAATAGAATCCACTGTTCCCTTCCATATCTGCGTCTCATCCACTCTTGAACGAATCGTCACTTCCATTCCCGGTGAAAGATTTCCAATATTCTGCTCGCTGATCTTTCCTTTGATCCGGTATTTTCCTGTAGAAAGAATACTCATAAACGGTTTCTTTTCTCCGGTAACATCATCATATCCCTGCTCCTCGTTAATTTCCTGAACGATTCCTGAAATCGTAGATGTCACAACAGAAGATTCCAGGTTCTTTTTCATACGGTTTACTTCCAGTTCTTTTACTTTATAATTGTATTCTTCCTGTTTCACATTGGTCTGAAGTTCCTGGATCTGAGTCGTATAAGATAACTGCTCACTGGCCGGGGCATTTTTTTTTCTCCGCTGTCAGGGCCGCAATCTGGTTATTCAGGTTGCTGATACTGTTATTGATCTTATCCAGCTCCAGATTTCCCTGTTCCAGTGTCATCGCAAGCTCTTCTGTATCGAACTCATACAGCTTTGTCCCAGGCTCTACTTCCTGCCCCTTCTCCACAAAAATCTCTTTTACTTTCTGATCATCTGAAAGCGTCAGTTTCAGAGTATCCTGTGCCTCCACAACGCCGGAAAACTGGTTCTGAGTCCCCAGTCCTGTTCCCGTCAGCATACCGACGGAATCTGCATACAGCACATCTTCTCCGTTCCCGCTTCCTTTTCCGGTCACTGCCCTGATCACCAGAATCACGACCAGAAGTACTGCCAGTATGATCCCCGCTATTATCAGCATCTTTTTCTGCTTCAGGCTCAATTTCTTTTCTTTCACTTGCCTTTCCCTCCTTTTAAGATCACAGCCATTCCCAGGATCTGTTAGTTTCAGTATATCTTATCTCCCCTGTAAAATCACTTGAAGAATTTCTTAATTTTCTCCGCTGACTCTTAATTTTTTCATTGTCTTCGTAAAGATAAAAAACTCCTTCCGGAAATATCGTAACATCAGTTTCTGACATTTCCAAAAGGAGTTTCTCATCATTTACCGGACTTCCCCTCATCCGGACAATCTCTTAAAAGCAGAGCATTTTATCTCTTTTTTTCTTCCTCCGGCAGTTCCTTGCGGATCTCTTTTGTACGGATTTCTTTGCAGATCGCATCAATAAATTCATCCAGGGATTTTGTTCCTTCATTTCCTGCAAACCGGCTTCTGACAGATACGGTTCCATCTGCCTCTTCCTGCTGTCCTACAACCAACATATACGGAAGTTTATCCAGTCTTGCTTCGCGGATCTTGAATCCGATCTTTTCTGAACGGTTATCTACCGTCACATCAATTATCATTTTTTTTTTCAGTTCTGCACAACTTTATTTGCATACTCCTCATTACTTTCAGAAATAGGAAGTACACGCACCTGCTCCGGGCATAACCAGGTCGGGAACTTTCCGGCATACTTCTCGATCAGCCATGCAAGTGTTCTCTCATAGCATCCCATGGAAGTTCTGTGAATGATATACGGACGTACTTTATCTCCGTTCTGATCGATATAATACATATCAAAGTTTTCAGCGATTGCACAGTCAAGCTGGATCGTGATCATTGTATCTTCTTTGCCATATACGTTCTTTGCCTGAATGTCGATCTTCGGACCATAGAAAGCTGCTTCTCCGTCAGCCTCTACAAATGGAACGCCCTTTTCACGCAGTACTTCACGCAGTGCTTCCTGGGTTCTGTTCCAGTAATCATCATCCCCCAGATATTTCTTTTTATTTGCCGGATCCCATTTTGACAGACGGTAGGTCACATCATCCTGAAGTCCCAGCGTTGATAATACATAATAAGCAAGATCAAAGCAGTTCTTCAGCTCTTCCTCTGCCTGATCCGGACGGATTACATTATGTGCCTCTGTGATCGTAAACTGACGGACACGTGTCAGTCCGTGCATCTCACCTGAATCCTCGGAACGGAACAGTGTAGATGTCTCACTCATACGATATGGAAGATCACGATAGGACTTCTGCGTATTCTTATATACATAGTACTGGAATGGACAGGTCATCGGGCGGAGTGCAAAAACTTCTTTATCTTTTTCTTCATCACCAAGAACGAACATTCCGTCTTTGTAATGATCCCAGTGTCCGGAAATCTTATACAGATCTGATTTCGCCATCAATGGTGTTCTTGTACGGACATAACCCCATTCTTTATCTTCCAGATCTTCAATCCATCTCTGCAGTTTCATAATCACTTTTGTTCCCTTTGGCGGGAATAACGGAAGTCCCTGTCCGATTACATCTACTGTTGTAAAGAGTTCCATCTCACGTCCCAGCTTATTATGGTCACGCCGCTTTGCATCTTCCAGTTTTTCAAGATATGCATTCAGTTCTTCCTTTTTATTAAATGCAGTTCCGTAAATTCTCTGAAGGCGTGCTTTATCGGAGTCTCCTCTCCAGTATGCCATGGATGAAGAAGTCAGCTTAAATGCCTTGATTCCTTTTGTTGTCATCAGATGAGGACCTGCACATAAATCAACAAATTCTCCCTGATCATAGAAAGAGATTTCTTCCCCTTCCGGAAGATCTTCGATCAGTTCTACTTTGAAGGGCTCATTCTTTTCCTGCATGAATTTAATTGCTTCTTCTCTTGGAAGTGTATATCTCTTCAGCTCATGTCCCTCTTTGATGATCTTCTTCATTTCCGCTTCCAGCTTATCCAGAGTCTCTCTTGAAAATGGTTCTGCCTCAAAATCATAATAAAATCCGTCTTCAATTGCCGGCCCGATTGCAATTTTTGCATCCGGAAACAGTCTCTTTACTGCCTGTGCAAGCACATGAGATGCTGTATGGCGGATCACCTTCAATCCTTCCGGATCACTTGCTGTGACAATATTCAGTTCACAGTCACTGTCAATCACTGTCCTGAGATCTACGATCTCTCCATTCACTTCTCCTGCACATGCAACTCTTGCAAGTCCGCTGCTGATATCAGCTGCAATGTCATACACCGATTTTGCTTCACTGTACTCTTTCACTGAACCGTCTTTTAATGTAATTTTCATGTTCCTGCTTCCTTTCTTTGTTCATTTTCCCGTGTCAGGGAAATTCATGGATCAGAAAACAACAACATGAAAAAATCCCTGACACTGCATCTCTACAATGTCAGGGACGATATCTTCATCTACCGTGGTTCCACCCGTCTTCATCTTTTCCTCTCCGGCACTCTGCATATCTGCTAAAGCCGGCTTATCAAAAAGAAAAGATCTCATTCATGATGATAACGGAATCACCGGACCGGATTAGGGTCACTCAGAGCTGGTCTTCACATAAGTTCCATCAAAATGCTCCCACCAAATGCACTTCTCTCTGCGACTTCTACTTATGCTACTCGTCTCTTCAACGCTTTATTCGGTGTTAATTGTAACCTCTTTTTCTGTATCTGTAAAGACCCTTTTTTCTTTTTTTCATTGTCCTTTATCACGAATTTTTTTACGGTTCTTTTTGCGAATCCGGTAATTGAACTTTTCTTTTTTGAACTTTTGCATTTCCCTATTTTTCAATTTTTTATATTTGAAACTTTTTTCTTTTTTTATGGTTATGA
>ENA-OQDC01000602-OQDC01000602.1-human-gut-metagenome-genome-assembly--contig:-NODE-602-length-23928-cov-8.671022_pt1 | contig 23928 bp, 24 predicted proteins | sample MGYA00242770_ERZ504601 | MGnify/ENA primary metagenome ERZ504601 (study PRJEB26092, sample SAMD00036305) | human gut metagenome | host: Homo sapiens | study: EMG produced TPA metagenomics assembly of...
TTTTTGTCATGCAGTTTTCAAGGTTCAATGAACTCTAACTGAGTTCCAAATATATCTAAAATACATTTCTGTACTTTATTCAAAAAATATCATTTTAAGGCTTGACTTTTAATAGTTAGTCTTTCGTGAAAGGAGGGAAAAGCCTTTTCTTTCACTTGAAAGTGGAGGAATCCCACTTGGTAGTGAAATGAATCCCGAGGGGGACGAGCGTCGCCCCCTCAGACTCCCCCTGCATTGGATGAATGTAAGCCATTTTATTCAAGACGGAAGGGAGTGAATAAGGTTGTTCTCTCCTGGTTGTTTAAATATGTAAGATGTCCTGTGTGGGGACATTCTATTGGTGATAGTTTCTCATACTGTTTATATATGTAGGCTGTCCTGTGTGGGGACCTTCTATTGGTGATGAGTTATCTGTCTCCCAAGACAGACAAATATATCATTTTTATTTCGCGGTCATCATGTGGGCCAGGGACTTATAGAGTTCAAGGTATGTCTGGTAAGTCTGGTCGTAGATGGCTTTGTTCTCCGGACTCGGTTCATGACGGCGGGTTTCTTTGACAGTAAGTGAAACTGCCTCATCATAATCCTTATAGAATCCAACTCCTACGCCTGCAAGGATTGCTGCTCCAAGTGTCGTAGCCGTATCAGATGCCGGAACAACGATCGGTTTACCTGTAATATCGGATTTAATCTGTGTCCAGAGTAAAGAATTCGCAGATCCACCCATGGCTCTCAGAACTTCTGCCTCCGCTCCGGCTTCCTCTGCAACTTCCAGGTTATGTCTCAGGGAAAGAGCCACTCCTTCCATACAGGCACGCACCATATGTCCCTTGGTCTTGGCAAAATCCAGGCCGTAGAAAACACCTTTTGCATACGGATTCCAGATTGGTGAGCGCTCTCCGGACATATATGGAAGAAATACCATTCCATCACATCCCGGGGCTACTTTTTCTGCGATTTCATTAAGCTGATCCAGTGATGAAGTTCCTGTCTCTTCTTTCATCATACGCTCATAGTCTGCAAATTCATGTTCAAACCAGCGCATGACTCCACCGCCTCCGGTAGTTCCTCCCTGAAGGAGCCACTTGCCCGGAACAACATGATAACTGAGGATCAACCTTGGATCAGCTTTGTACTCATCTGTACAAATGCTCATTCCCCCGGCCTGTCCTCCCTGTTCCTGTGTTTCTCCTGTATGGATCACACCAGCTCCAAGCGTTCCGCATGCAGCATCAAGTCCACCGGCAACAACCGGTGTTCCCTCGGCAAGTCCACACTCTGCTGCTGCCTTCGCGGTGACAGTGCCTACCACATGATCACAGTCACATATTTCCGGAAGGAATCCCATCGGAATTCCAAGCTGTTCACACATCTCTTCATCCCAGCATCCTTTTTTCATATCAAAACAATGTAATCCATAACCCTGAGAAACATCCTGTGTGATCGCATCTGTCAGTTTAAATGCGATATAACTGTTCGACTGAAGGATCTTATAGATTTTCTCGTAAACTTCCGGCTTATTTTCTCTGTACCAGATGATCTTTGCTGTAGAATAAGACGGCTGAAGGGAATTTCCTGATATCTTAAAAATCTTATCAGCCCCAACCTTCTGGTTCAGTCTGTCACAAATAGCCTGTGCTCTGGTATCCATCCAGATCGGAGTATTCGTAAGGACTTTTCCTTCCTGATCTATTGCAATTGCCGACCAGCTCTGTCCGTCAATTCCCACTCCGGCGATTTCTTCCGGTGCGATTCCGGCTTTCTGTATCGTTTCCTCTGTTGCCTGGCAGACTGCGCTCCACCATTCTTCAGGATTCTGCTCTGCCCATCCCTCATGCGGATAATATACCGGATAAGCACCATTTGCTGCTGCAAGGACTCTGCCTTCTCTGTCAAATACAGCAACCTTACAGGCACTTGTTCCGATGTCAATTCCAAGTAAATATGATTTTTTCATTTTGCTGCTCCCATTTTCCGAAATATCCGAATTTTCTTCTCTTCAGCTGACACTCCGATCTGTTCTCTCTGTATCATTTTAAAGTATTTACAGACTTGCCTTCTATGATTTCTGTCTGCAGTTTTTCTGTAAAAAACTCTTCTGATTCTTTTTTGCCATTTTCCAGATGTTCCAGCATGATTCTTGCCACTTCTCTGGCAATTCCATCCGTTGGCTGTGATACGATCGTCAGCTTTGGGTTACATGCCCTCGCAAACTGCAGATTGTCAAAACCAATCACAGAAAGCTGTTCCGGTATCTGTATTCCAAGTTCATTTACTCCGATCATGGCCCCCATTGTCATTTCGTAGTTGGTCACAAACACCGCTGTCATATCCGGATTTTTCTGCACCAGTTCCTCCAGACTCCGTACACCGCCCTGAATCGTATAATCTCCATGACAGATCAGGGACTCTCTGACCGGAATTCCGGCCTTTTCCAATGCTCTGTAATATCCGGCCATACGTTCCTGTGCAGTAAAAATCCCCTTCGGTCCACCGATGATCCCGATATAGCGATGGCCTCTTTCTATAAACTGTCGTACTGCATCCTCCGCAGCTTTTTTATTGTCCACCAACACACTGTCACAGGAAATTCCCTGTATCTTACGGTCAATCAGAACGATTGGTTTTCCTGTCCTCTGAAATTTCTTCAGATGATTTCCTTCTTCATCGACCGGCATATTAATAACCCCGTCAACCCGCCTGCGGATCAGGAACTCTATTGCCTCCCGTTCCAGTTTCTTATCGGTTCGACAGTCACAGACGATCGTGGCATAGCCATGACTTCGAAGGACATCTTCCATACCCGTTATAATTTCAGCACAGAATGTATTATTCAACTCTGGAATCACAACACCTATCGTTTTGGTCGCATTCGTCTTCAGCCCCCTGGCAACTTCATTGACTTCATAATGAAGTTCCTCGATGGCTTCTTCAATCTTTATTCTGTTTTTCTCTCGGACGTTACCGCCATTAAAATACGAAGAAATCGTAGCCAGACCAAGGCCAGTCCGTCTGGCGATGTCTTTCATTGTTGCCGCCATTATGTCTCACTGCCTTCTGTTTCCACTGATATTTCTGTGTACTGAATCATGGTTCTCATACTTTTTTATTTATTCTGCTTTTCCGTCACATCCGCAGACTTTCATTCTTGCCATAACCAGTTCCTTCACCGCTGCAATAGCTGTCTTACCATATGCCTTTGGATCAATGGTATCCGGTTTTTCTGCAAGAAGTTCTTTCACTGCCTTAGAATATGCTGCCCGAAGTTCTGTAGCAAAGTTTACTTTGCAGATACCACGTTTTACACAATCCATAACATCTTCATCGCTGAGTCCGGATGCGCCATGGAGAACCAGCGGAATGTCTACAACTTCACGAATCTCACTGAGACGTTCTTTGTCGAGAACCGGTGTTCCCACATAGAAACCATGTGCAGTTCCGATTGCAACTGCAAGAGATGTAACTCCTGTACGCTCTACGAATTCTTTTGCTTCCTGTGGATCTGTGTTGGTGTCTGCCTCTGCTTCCAGATCATCTTCTTTACCGCCGACCTTACCAAGTTCTGCTTCGCATGGAATATCAAGTGCTTTTGCTACATCTGCCACACGTTTGGTCTCTGCGATGTTTGCTTCAAAATCCAGTTTGGATCCATCGATCATAACAGAAGTATATCCTGCATGCATTGCCTGCATAGCAAGCTCAAAGCTGCTGCCATGGTCCAGATGAAGGCATACCGGAACAGATGCTTTCTTTGCTTCTGCTGCAACGATTGCCGCATAGGTATCTACGGTACCGTATTTAACTGTAGATGGTGTAGTCTGGATCATAACAGGTGCTTTGAGTTCTTCTGCTGCCTGGATGATTGCTTTGACCATCTCCATGTTCTCTGCGTTAAATGCACCTACTGCATAACCGCCTTTCTGAGCTTTGGACAGCATTTCTTTTGATGTAACAAGTGGCATAATGATTTTCCTCCTCATAATATATGTATGATTTTTGTTCTTACTGTTTCTGTAATGCCGGATAACATTTACAAAACCGAAACGTTTCCGTTTGAGCCAATCATACCTCTGTTCTCTGATTCTGTCAACCATAAAATATTCACTTTTCAATTTCTTCAAAACAGTGTAAAATATTCATCTTTTATCGGAAAATATTCTCTTGCAAAGTATCATAAATGCAGGTACATTCTTTATATAGAGGCTGTCTCTGTGCGAGATATGCCATAATTCAGTAAAAATTTGAACGGAGGCATAAAGATATGTTAAAAGGAATTCCTGAAATCTTATCACCTGAATTATTAAAGGTATTATGTGAAATGGGACACAGCGATCGTCTTGTTATCGCAGACGGTAACTTCCCGGTTGAATCTATGGGTAAAAATGCGATTACCATCCGCTGTGACGGACATGGTGTTCCGGAAATTCTGGAAGCGATCCTGAAAGTTTTCCCACTGGATACTTATGTAGAACATCCGGTTAACCTGATGGAAGTAATGCCTGGTGACGATGTAGAAACCCCGATCTGGGATACCTACAAAGAGATCATCCGTAAATATGATGACAGAGGAGATGCTGTAGTAGGAAACATCGAACGTTTTGCATTCTATGATGAAGCCAAAACAGCTTACTGCATCATTTCTACAAGCGAAAAAGCTCTGTATGCAAATGTTATGCTGCAGAAAGGTGTTGTTATCAACAAATAATCATCGGCCATCTTTTTTCCTAAGCTGCCCTGGAGATTTTCGAATCTTCAGGGTATTTTTATGTCAACTTTCTGTTTTCATCCGGTTACTTTTATTCTCATATGTGTTATGATAAAAAAATCTGTTTTACAAGTGCAGCTATAAACGTTTTTAAAATCGGAGGTTATTATGCATTACCATAAATCACCTAAAAACAGACGAGTCCTTGCACTGCTTCTTACTGGCTCGCTCCTTTTCGGAGGAATTCCCGTTTATGCCGGCGAGTACAGCAATGTTGAATTATCAGCCGAAGACGATGGTTCTGATCTGACAGTTGATTCTGATTCAGCAGCTGATATGGCTGCTTCAGATGACACAGTGGCTTCAGAGGATACGAATCTGTCCATTGATGCAACAGATTCCGATGTATCTACAGACGAGGAAGGTTCCTCTATTGCGGCAGCCAATTCTGATAAAGAAAATGAATCTGACGATTTTAGCAGTGATGACAGCCAGGAAGTTTTCTCAGACGGGACAGTTACTGACATTGACAGCGAACTGGATTATGTTCTCGGGCGTCCAATGACAGATGGAGAACGTGAAGCCCAGCTCGCCATGATCCCGGAACTTACCGATATGCCTGTAACGGATGAAGTCACCAGTGATCTGGATATTGTACCCTATGCACTTTATCCAGAAGAATACAACTCGGCAAAAGAAGGGCTTGTCACACCCGTAAAAAAATCAGAGTTCGACCAGCCTCTGCTGGGATTTCAGTCTTACCTCAAATATTGAGACCTCTCTTCTTTCAAGAGGACTCGGATATTATGATCTCTCAGAAGAGCATCTTGCTTATTTCTGGGCCAATCGCGTAAATGATCCTCTTGCTAATACTCCCAACGACAAGATCACAAGAACCAATGCTGATTATCACGGAACCGGAAATGGTCAGGTGGCTTCCTTCTTCTTAAGCACCTGGTCCGGTATGACCACCGAAGAAAAGGTACCTTTCTCTTCCACAACCAAAACCTGGCCGGAAGATCTTGCATACGACAGTGCTGCATATATGGAGGATGCTGTCTTTTCGGAATACGATGAAGACCGTGTAAAACTGCTTTTAAGCGAATATAAATCTGTATCGGCGATGATGTACTGGAATCTTCAGAATTATACTGTCAATACCGCAGCCTATTACCAGGCTGTTCCTAAACTTTCCTCTAATGGTAAACAGATGGTCAATCATGCTGTGACAATTGTGGGATGGGATGACAACTATAAGAAAGAAAACTTTATAGATGGTCCCAAGCCGAGCAGAAACGGTGCATGGATTGTCAAAAACAGCTATGGCACAGGCTTCGGTGACAAAGGCTATTTCTATATGGCCTATGACAATGCAACCTTTTCCAACCTGGTCTGCAATACTGCATCAACTTCAGAAGAATATAATAATAATTATTTTTATGATGGTGCTTCCGCAGGAACCGTTGTCTTTCCAGGTATTTCCAATGGATACTATGCTTCCAATATTTTTAAGGCAACCGCCGGAAAAGGAAAAGATGAAGAGCTCGGTGAGATCGTTACTGCAGTTCCACAGGATAATACTGATTTTCAGATTCAGATTTATACCGATCTGACGAATCCTTCTGATCCGACAAGCGGCACTCCTGCTTATGCCACACCAATGGAATATACGCAGGCCTTTGCCGGAATCCAGACCATTCGGCTTGAGAAGCCGGTGAAGATTCCACCGGGAACTCTCTACTCTGTTGTTCTTCAAATTCCGAACGGTTCTCAGAGATATTATCTGGAAAAAACAAGCAGCAGCAGTTCCTGGTTTACAACAGTTGCCGGTATTGATGCAAATCAAAGTTTTTATTCCGCAGATGGAAAAAGATGGACAGATGCAGCCAAATCCGAGTATTGTTTCTCCATTAAGGCACATACCAGAACCCTGAGTACTTCGACAGTCGTAACTCCTGATCCTGACCCGGATGAAACACCGATTGTTTCTCCGGCAGTAACACCGGCAGTTAGTCCAGAAATAACTCCGGAAATTGAAATTCCAGATGACACACCGGATACACCGGAACCGACTCCTACCATGACACCAACACCGACTCCTGTAAGTCATCGGATTAATTACAATAAAAACAGCAGTCTTGGGGTCGGAAATATGCCTTCTGCATCTTCCGCACAGGAAAAACAGACTATTACAGTTGGAAATGCACCATATTGTAAAACCAGATTTTTTGCCGGATGGAATACCCGCTCCGATGGACGGGGAAAGAGCTACAGTCCGGGGCAGAAAATACAATTAAACCAGAATCTCACACTTTATGCCCAGTGGAATTTCACCTATGTTTCATCTGCAAGGCTGATTTACCGGGTTGTCGGAAAACAGGCAGTTACCTGCTATGGAACAACAAACAAAAGGATCACCAGGGCCAGCATTCCTTCAATAATCCGTTACAAAGGAATCACCTATCGCGTCACCTCAGTCTGGGCTAATGCCTTCAAAAACAAATCACGGCTCACCACTGTTTCCATCGGAAACAACGTCTCCGTGATCGGCAAGAATGCTTTCTATAAGTGCAAGAAGCTCAAAAAGGTTACCATCGGAACCGGCCTGACACAGATAAACTCCGGAGCTTTCCGCGGAGTCAAAAAGGGATGCACGATCACGATCAAAAGCTTAAAGCTTAAGAAGGTTTCCTCCAAGATCGACCAGTCCACCAGCAAGATGACCGTATGCGTTCCACGAAAGAAATACAAGGCATACAAAAAAATACTCTGGAAGAAATCCCGGACGGTAAAAATTAAAAAGTTTTAAACAGCAAAAAGGAACAGGGAAGATGAAATTTCATCTTCCCTGTTCCTTTTTGCTGTTTTCTTATTTCAGTGTAATCAGAAACTGATAGGTCGTATCCTTCTGAAGTTTCAGAATATCCTCCGTGCAAATGATCTCTCCGTTCTCCGATTTATACCATATATTATTTATTGTCCTGTCACTGTTCAGTGCATAACTGCCGCTGACACTCGGAGTTGACTGAACGATGAGCCATTTCTTTTTACCCTGCAGAATCAGGGTTGTCATCGCCTCTGTACTGATTTCATCCGGTGCAGCCCTTCCCAGAATGATCTCCTGCGTATCTTCAAATTCTTTTCCTGTTGGGACTTCCTTCACAACAGCATGACAGATTTTGTGAATGTTTTGCTCCTCATCCTTCAAATCTTCATAGGTAACCGTCAGACTGTAATTCGAATCTTCTCCATCCAACAACTTTTCTGATCCGTCCGAATACACCAGAGTCACAGAATATGCTGAAAGTTTATCTACATAATCAGAAAAAACGGCCGGAACTTTCTCCAGATCCTGATCCAAATTTAATTTTACCGAGCTAAGCGCTGCTTCATCTCATATTCACTTCTATTCATCAATGCGTCATTCTCATTGATTTTTCTCAATTTCATGTATATTTTCATCTTTTCAGGCTCTTCATGTATTTCTTCTGTGCTTTGTCAAGAACTCTTTTGCACAGAAAAAGACAGGGGATATCTTTCCAGAATATTCCCTGTCCTTCGCCTTGCGTTCATTTTAATCTTCTTATTATTTTATTTCTTCTTATTATGATAGACCAGCAATCCAATCACTGCAAGTACTGCAATTCCGATAATCCATGTGAACGGATTCTGATACCATTTTGTTTTTGCAGCTTTTACATTCTGCCCGGACGCCTCGCGGATGTCCTTTGTGTCAGTGTTTTCTGCTTCAGGCTCTTTGGAGTCTTTTTCTGTATTTTCAGCTTCATCTGCTTCTTCTGTAATTGTCGGTGTTGGTGTCTCGGTCGCTTCTGCAGTCTCTGTCGGGGCTGGTGTCTCTGTTGCTTCTGCGGCCTCAGTTGGTGTCGGTGTCTCGGTCGCTTTAGCTACTTCGGTTGGTGTTACACTCACTTCTGCCACCGCATCCACACTCTCCTCTACAGTATCCGGGTGTTCCTTCTTCCATTCTTCTGTTTTCTCCAGATCTACCCAGCCTTCTGTTCCGTCAACCGTAGTCACTCCCCAGTGACTTCCATCTACCATTTCTGCATCCTGTGTGATATGAAGAGTCTCGCCATTTTCAATATCGCGCACTCCCGGAACTTCTCCATATTTTGTTCCAGGTCCCTGATAAAGCTTCTGGAAACCTCCTTCTGCATCTGCCTTTACATCATAATCAGCATTGTAATTCACATAATCCTTACCTGCGATATAAAGTTCAGAATCAATTGCTTCTTTTCTGGAATCCGCCGGCCTGCACTCGTCAAGCGGGGCGTATCCATACATGCCATGATATTCTGTGTATCCCCACGTACGGTTATTCTCGGTATCCTCTACTTCTCCTTCTATATGAAGCGCCGTTCCATTCGGAATCTGCTCATCATTCAGCCTCGTAGATTCCAGATCCGGCTGTGAATAAATATCGATTCCTCCTGCCTTTGATTCTACGATCATATAATAGTCTGTCGGATAATCCGGTTCTGTCTTACCCGTCTGTACATCTGCCATGACATTGACGCTCATCAGAAGTCCCAGTATCATAACCAGAAAACTTTTCGTCAGTTTTTTCATTTTCTTTTTATCCCCTTCACTCGCGTGTTTTCCTGTATTTCGTAAACCATCATACCACAGTACCGTTATAATGATAATCTTTTTTTGTCATAAAAAAATGTAAAAATCAACAAAAAGCGGAAGTTTTTCGACATAATTTACGGAAAGTACAAAGACCCCGGAGTTATCTCCGAGGTCTTTGCTTACATCATGGCACTTTTGAGAAAAGCCAGTTTCATTATTTGTACAGAGGTCCGTAGTTCTTGCAAGCGCGGAAATCTGCACCTTCTTTGTCCATTCCGAATGCATTCCATGCTGCCGGACGATAAATATCTTTTTCCGGAACGTTGTGCATGGATACCGGGATACGAAGCATAGAGCACATTGTGATCAGGTCAGCTCCGATATGTCCATAGGAGATAGCACCGTGGTTAGCTCCCCAGTTGTTCATTACATCATAAGCTGTCTTGAACGGTCCTTCTTTGCCATCGCATCTTGGAGCGAACCATGTGCATGGCCATGTGTAGTCTGTACGTTTCCAGAGTTTGTCAGATACTTCTGCCGGAAGAGCTACTGTCCATCCTTCAGCGATCTGCAGAACCGGTCCAAGTCCTTTGACAAGGTTCAGACGGATCATAGTTGCAGGCATCTGAGCTTTTGTTTCGTAACGGCTGGAGTATCCGCCTCCACGGAAGTATCCGTTGTCGGCCATACACCATTCTGTGTTATCCATGATTGCTTTCTGGTCTTCTTCTGTGATATCCCACCACTGTTTCATAACAGCATTGCCGTTTTCATCTTTAGCTTCGCCGTTAGCATCGAGGCATGCAGCACCGGAGTTGATCAGGTGAAGGAATCCGCCAGCTTCTTTTGCAACACCTTCAAGGTCATATCCTGTAGCTTTCTTAACAGCTTCCGGGCTCCAGTATGTACGAACGTCAGCGAAGATCTGAGCTCTGTTTGTAAGGAGTTTCATGAACATCATTCCAAGGCCATTGAGAACATCATTCTCTGTAGCGAGGATGTATGGCTCACGAGCTCCGTTCCAGTCGAAGGATGTGTTCAGCATAGCTTCTGCGAAGTCACCGTTTGGATAGAAGTCTGTCCACTGTCTCTGTCCCTGGAAACCAGCTGCCAGAGCGTTGTGTCCGATTGCTTCTTCGGAGAATGCAGGATCAAGGTTATCACAGCCGTTCATCAGTTCTTTGATGATAACTGCCATCTTAACTACAAATTCAAACTGCTCTTCTTTCTTTTCTGGTGAGAACTGCAGTTCTTCAGGGTTCTTGTCCCAACCAATCTTACATGTTTCTTTCGCCCATTTGAGAGCTTTTTCGAATTCTGCGTGATCGTAGATACCTTCTGTCATACGACGGATGATCTCAACCTCATCAACGGATTCAACACGCATTCCAAGATAGGATTCGATGAAATCGGAATCAATGATAGATCCACCGATACCCATTGTAACGGAACCGATCTGCAGATATGATTTTCCTCTCATGGAAGCTGCTGCAACTGCTGCACGTCCGAATCTGAGTAATTTTTCTTCAACGTCTGCCGGGATAGATGTGTCATCAGCTTCCTGAACATCATGTCCATAGATACCGAATGCCGGAAGACCTTTCTGTGCATGTGTAGCAAGTACGGAAGCAAGGTAAACTGCTCCTGGTCTTTCTGTTCCATTGAAGCCCCATACAGCTTTGATTGTCTGAGGATCCATATCCATTGTTTCTGCGCCATAGCACCAGCATGGTGTAACTGTAAGTGTAATGTCAACGCCTTCTTTACGGAATTTGTCAGCACATGCAGCACTTTCACCTACACGTCCGATTGTTGTATCAGCAATAACAACTTTAACTGGCTCGCCGTTGGAATATCTCAGATTTTCCTCGAAAAGTTTTGCAGCGGATTTAGCCATGTTCATTGTCTGCTCTTCAAGAGATCCTCTGACATCGAGTGCTCCTCTACGTCCATCGATTGTTGGTCTGATACCGATAACCGGATAGCTGCCTACTAATCTGCTCTTTGCCATGATTCATTACCTCCATTTAATTAAGTACTTTATTATACGAGAAGTTTTTACTAAAAAATCTCGTTGTTTCCTATATTTCATAGTATACAATTGCCAAACGTTAATTACTTGTGTTATAATAGCAAAAAACAGTATAATATTCACATTTTTTTAATTATTTTGTAAAAAATCTGTGAACTTATGATAAGGAGGCACTTATTTTGCACGATCTGGACCGCAACGAGGACCGTTTAAGAGGAACTTATGATTTTCCATTTGAATTTCATCATATCGACCACAATCATCCCCGCTACGTGATGTCCTATCACTGGCATGTCGAATATGAGATTATTCGTATTCTGGATGGCTCACTCACTGTCACTTTAGACGAAAAAAGTTTTACTGCTACTGCCGGAGATATCATTTTTGTGCATAGTGGAATCCTCCACAGTGGAATTCCTGAGGATTGTGTCTATCAGTGTATCGTCTTTGATGGAAACACTTTTCTCAAAAATAATTCAGTCTGCGCCGGATACATGCAGAAGATCATTCATCAGGAGATTTTGATCTATCATCATTTCACTCCGAAATATGTGGACATTTGTGCAACTGTAAACAGTCTTTTTGACGCATTATGGAAGAAACCTTCTGGTTATGAGCTGTCTGTGCTTGGACAATTTTACCACTTTTTTGGTCTGATTTTTGGTAATCATTACTATCTGGAGAGTGTCACACGCGCACGCCGCGATTACAAACGAATCCTGCAGCTGAAGCAGGTCCTGGATTTCATCGAGCACAATTATGCTTCTCCACTGACACTGCAGCAGCTTTCTGCCTCTGTATCCATGTCACCGAAATACTTCTGTCGTTTCTTTTCCGAGATGACACATCAGACTCCAATGGATTATCTGAATCACCAGCGGATCGAACAGGCCTGTTATCAGCTTTCCACCACTGATGACTCGATCACGGAGATCGCATATCGAAATGGTTTCAACGATCTGAGCTATTTTATCCGGACATTCAAAAAATATAAGGGGATCACTCCCGGGAAATATAAAAAAGCATAGCATAGAAAAAGAGCTCTGAAGACTCACACCTGCGCGAATCTTCAAAGCTCTTTTTTTATTATCACATTTAAAACAGTTGTATTACAGTACCTCATTCAGTACAGATAATCCATATTCTGCAAGGCTGTGATCTTCTTCACCGGTACCACCGCTGATTCCCAGTCCGCCGATGATGGTATCACCCACTTTAAGTGGAACTCCACCGCCAAAGATTACGATCTTGCCATTATCCATCTTGTCTACGCCATAGAAAGTTCCACCAGGCTGAGCCAGAACGCTTAATTCTTTTGTGGACATCTTGACCGCAACAGATGTATAGGCTTTCTTAGTTGCCACATCAAAGCTTACAAGAAACGCTCCATCCATTACATGGACGGCGATTGGATTTCCATCCGGTCCACAGACTGCAATAACAGCCTTCTTACCGCGACGTTCTGCTTCCTGTTCGATCTTCTCGATCAGACGCTTGGCACTGGCAAGTGTAATTCTTCCCTGAATGCCCATTCTCTTTAAAACTTCCTGGATCACAGCTTCATTGACTGCTCCTGTCTGATTCTGGTTCTCTGGCATGGTTCTGACCTCATCTTTTCCACCGTCCGATGTTTTTTCTGTCGGTTTATCCACCTCTTCAGCAGACATTTCCTCCATCTTTGCATCGGTATATCTGGCAAGTATATAAAGATAATCTGCCAGCCGGTTCATATATTTCTTAGCTCCGTTGTCCGCTCCGAATTTCACACTGACTGTTGCAAGTGCTCTCTCAGCCCTTCTTGCTACCGTTCTGGCTACATCCATTTCAGCAGACAGACGACATTTGCCCGGCAGGATAAATTCCTTCGGTCTCTGAAAAAGGCCTTCCATCCGGTTGATCTCGTCTTCCAGATATTCTGTTTTAACGTCGTCAATCCTGTAGTCTCTCTTGTAAGGATCTGCCACCCCTGCCATGACCGTGATCAGTGTACGCTGGATTTTCTCCAGAAACTGTATCGTGTCTTCATCCTTCAGCATGGTCTTAACCAGGCCCAGATGGCTGGTCAGTTCATCAATGGTTCCCACCAGCTGAATGCGGTCATCTGACTTGGAGACATTTTTTGTATGGACAAGGCTTGTCGTTCCCTTGTCACCGCCTTTTGTATAAATGTTCATCTTGGCATCTCCTGTATTGTTTACTGGTAACTATTTTACTCTCGAAAAATAAAATATGCAACAGGTTATTCTCCCCTGTAAATTGCTTTAAATGGCATCTTTTTAACTGCTCTTGCACTGTTTGCCCCCAGATTCCGGCACTGCCAGAAACGTGGTGCATTCAGTTCAAATACGTTATGTCCTTTTGGAAGCCGTCTCATCTGCATGGCAATCCTCTGACCACTCATTCCGATCCCCGATCCAAGCATGGAATCTTCTGCTGCCGCATGAGCCAGTTCATCCAGCTCCCCGGATTTTTCATGCACTTCAAACAACAGCCCCTCTTCTTCAATTCCTGAACAGACCTCGTGAAGAAGATCTGAATCAGCTTCCTGTGTATAAATAATGATCGTCGGTTTATTTACAACCACGTTTATCCCTCCTGGGTACTTCCGATATAAGACAAAAGCAGGCCCGTTGCAACTGCATTTCTCGGCCCTTCTGTTCCGCGGATGTTTCCGCGTCCGCATACAATACGGTATTCAGAAAGTGCCTGCATCAGCATTTCCGGTATCTCAAAATCTTCGGCTGAACCACCTACCAGTACCACATTCGGAATAGAGCGAAGATCATGCTCCGGTGCGACCTGACGAAGCGCACGAATTGCATTTCGTACAAAGACTTTGCGTTTGGCATCTCTTCGTACTTCCAGAATCCGCTCCATAGGAATATCTTCTTCAATACGGAGCATTTCATCCGGTGCCAGCAAAACTACATGTCCATAATATCTTGGATCAATGGATTCCTCGAAGAACTGCATAGCTCCATTTTCCAGCCGTAAATGAAAAAGACTTTCCACTTTTCCCATCGGATATTTCTTGATCTGTTCGGCCGTTGTCCGACTTTTAAGTCCCAGCTCTGTCTGGATCAGCATAGTTACCAGTTCACCGGCACCAGCCTGATGTGTAGTACGTACTCTGCCATCCGATTCCAGAACTGCTGCATCGGTAGAACCGCCTCCCATATCCAGAATAGCAAGCGGAAGTTTTGTTCCAGGAGTCGTCATGGCTCCAAGGGATGCCATAACAGCTTCTACACCGGCAACAACTGCTCGGATGTGAAGTTCCTGTTCCAACCGCTCTGCGATCTTTTGCATTGGAAGATGCGCAGTTTTGACCATTGCTGCAATACCAACCGCTTTTTCCATGCAGGTTTCTCCGGCAAGTGCACCGGAAATTTCTACAGGAGCAAGTGTGTCAACAGCAAGAATATCTGTGATCCGCACATCGTGATTCTCAGATTCTGCGACATCCGCCATACTTGTCCGGATACGCGTCAGCATATTTCCTACATTTGTATTGGGCTGACCATCGATATCCCGGATTTCTCCGGCTTCTGCCAGTCTGTCCATGATCTCGTCAGCGCCTCGATCTATATTTATGGATAATTCCTGCTGTCCATGAAAAACAATTTCACCTGCAGGAAGAATATTCTCTTTTATGTTCCCGTTCGGAGTTCGGATCACAACAGCACTTCTTTTGCCAATCAGACTTTTTGCAATCGGTGTGACTGCTCTTGTCTCATCTGCATCCAGTCCCAGAAGTGTCGCAATTCCATATGGATTGGAAAGCATCCGGATACTCGTACCCGGAAGTGCGACCTCAATTGCTGCCAGTTTCTCCTCCGGCACCTTGTCGATATGTCTTACTTCATCGACGATCGGGATTTTTTTGTTTAATCTGTTCTCAACAAGGACTGCCTCATCTGCCTGAAGAATCAGTCCACGGATATCCAGTCTCTCTTCATACTGATTCAGCTTCGCAGCTACTTCTTCGTAAGAAAATTGTGAGGATGCAACCAGAATATATGGTGTATTCTGCATACCTCTGTCCATATTTTCTATGAAAAGAAGCCTGCCCACTGCCTCACCTGCACCAGCCGGCGTGGATGGGTTATGGCCGATCATAGAAGATTCTGTGATAATCGTCTCTGTAATCGTTTCCATCGCCGTATCACCAATGACCGGAGCCGCCTCATTAAGCCTCACCAGATCAAGCTTTTCCAGTGGCATGCCAATCGCACTCATGGCTTCCTCAAGAGCTGCCTTGATTCCGTGAACATTCGGAAGCGTTCCCTTTGTTCCCGTGGTAATACGTGAAGCACTGGAGAGAAAACGGAAACTTCCATCCTCTCCTACGCTTCCAATACATACTTCAGTTGTGGAATTTCCTATGTCAACACCTGCAATCAGTTTCAACGAAGAATTCCCCTTTTTTCGTAAATTTCTGCTGCCTCAAGTACCAGTTTGGCGCAATGAGGAGCGTTGTATTTCTGAAGAAGTTCCTGCGCCATCAGAATCAGTTCTTTCTTGGTTGAACGATTCGGACGCAGTTTGTTATACATATCAAGAATAATATCATCAGGTACATTGACAAGTTCAGCTGCCCTCTGGAAATTTGCATCCATTGTCGGGTTATCTGCTTCCTTTGCAACCTGTCCCTGTTTTTTTTAATGTTTCAGCGGAAATCTTAATGTCATCGGCTGTGACATTTCCTTTTTTTACTTCATCCAGCGTGATCTGAGAAAGCTTTTTGCCGGTTCTTGAAGTAATGGTATCCGCTTCACTCTGTCCTAAAGGATAGCTGCTCATTTTGTACCCTCCCATTCAATCATGCCTTTTTCCGGATCCAGCTGCTCTGTCTCAATAATATGAAGAAGTGCTGCTTTTACCTGATATTTTGCACGTACCATTGGATCGTTGGTACATTCGATCGGTGTTACCTTTTCGCCTTTTACATATTTGGCAGCATTACGTCCAATCTTACGATAGGTATCCAGATCCATCAGTGGTGCCTGTGGAAAAAGCTCCAGATTGGACAGTGGATACAGATCTTTCTGATGGATGACAGTTGTTCCTTTTGACTGCAGACCAATGCCGATTCCGGATCCGGAAAGCTTCGCTGCTTCCAGTCCCATAAATCCTACATCTGAGGTATCCAGCACTTTGACAACTCTTGATGTCATACCTTCTTCCTCGATTCCTGCACAGATATTGCGAAGAACTTCCTCCAGTGGAATGCCACTCATCGTCTTGGTGATCTCTGTTTGGAATGCTGCGCCGACTCCGATCACAACTTCTTTCGGATCAGTGCCCTTTGAGGCCCTTACCGCACCTTCATAAGAATGTTTCGGACGCATTCTTGTTTTTCCGGCAAAACTTCCTGTTCCTGCCGGTGCCGGTGTACTGCTCACATTCTGAGGCTGTGCACCGGATGCCATAAGCTGTACAACGACTGCCTGTGTTACGGCACGTACCAGCTGCTCATTTACTTCCATGGTGCACCTCCTTAAATATCATTTGCGTTGATTCTGTGAGGAATCGCTTTGATCTCCTCCCAACGCTTACCTGAAACCCGATAACCGGTTCCCGGTCCCATGTAATCGTTTGGTGTATTTACTCCGGACATTACCTGGAAATTTTTATCCAGAATTGCTGCCGTCTGCATATAATCACCGATTACTCTCTGTTTCAACATGTTGAGAATATTGTCTGCAAGAACAGTATAGCCGCTCTCCGCAAGCGCTTTGACTACATCAATTCCCGTGATACCTCTCTTCATCATGTCATCTGCAGCCATAAGGTCGGATGCCACATCTCGTTTGAGTGTATCTTTGCTTCCATGCGCATAGGTAACTGCTTCAACCTGCTCATCTGTCACTTCTGTAAGGCCCAGATATTTAAAGACTGCCTGAACAGCTTTGCCTGCTTCATGACGAACACGGATGACATCTTCCTCTGTAACAGGACGAAGACCGCCATCCACCTGCATATCTCTCTGCAAAACATTATAATCATCAAAGTCCTCGGCATCAAAATTGGATCCCGCGAACATATTGTCGTAGTTTGGTTCTGCTGCATATCCGGAGAAAATAAAGTCTGTTCCCGGCATAAACTGCAGCATGGTTCTTGCTGTTCTTCTCATATCGGAGTTTGAGAAACTCTGGTCATTGGAAGATGCACACTCGAGTCCGAGAAGCGCTGCAACCAGATTCTCTCCCATAACTTCACGGATACCCGCCGGAACACCGGCAGCAACACCGATACAGCTTACTGAACCATTCTGGATTCCCTGGCTTCCACAGCCCTTTGTAACATAAAGGCAGCGGCATTCCAGATAAAGCATAGATTTCTTTTCACTGCTTCCCATCAGGACTTCAGATCCGGCACCTGAGGTAAAACGTACCTTCAGACCTCTTGACGCATAAGCAGAATTCAGAAATGCTTTAGAATATGGGGTGTCATCACCATCAATAAATACTTTCTCGGTACCATATACAGAAAGTGTTTCTGCATACGTTGTCAGGCCTCGGATACCAAGTTCCAGTTCCGTTGCCTCTTCCGCAGAACACTGCGTCAGGACACCCGGACGACCTGTCTGGGATCCGATCAGAAGTGCCATGGCACTGAACGGAGCGTATCTGGCAACACCCATTGTTGTCTCTTCTTCACTGAAACCTCGAAGGGCTCCCTCTGCTGCATCTGCTGCGATCTGTACCGGATCATCTTTCAGGTTCGTGATATGGGCCTGATTTCCAGGTACTTTTCTGGCACGCATTTTCTGCATACCCATCATCAGCTCAACAACATTCAGATAATTAATTACTTCAACCATTTTGGCCGGTGTAATACCGGAAACGATTTCCAGTATTTCTTTACGTGATACATGAATGTCCACGATCTTTCTGGCAATCTCCAGTGATGGAATTGCCATGAATGCTTCCGCCCGGTCCGCACGGATCGCATAATCAGCAATAAACTGGTCCAAGAAATCAAACTCATCGCGTTTCTTTCCGTCCAGTTCTGTGATGATACCATCTTCTATTTTTACAGAAGGTTTTGGATCGTATGGGCTGTGCATTGACACAAATCCCATTTCCGGCCACTCATCGATGAATCCATCTTTGTTGACCGGTCTATGATCCAAAACCTCTATTCTTTTCGATCTTTTCATAGGTCTACCTTCCTGGAAAAGTCATGTTTTATAAAATTAGAAAGACCAGAGTTTCTTGTAAATCTTCATAATATCCTCTTTGGTCGGGGTTCTTGGATTGCTTGGCGTGCACGCATCCGCAAGCGCTGCATCTGCCATCTTATCAATTGCTCCGAAGTATTCGTCCGGGCTGATTGTTCCAATCTCCTGGATTGTCATAGGGATATTCATTTCTTTCTGCATAAACTGAATCCAGTTTACAAGAGAACGAACGCTCATTACCTGGTTGTAATTGCTCAGTCCCAGGATATGTGCTACAGATGCGTATCTCTCTACTGCAGGAAGATATGTTTTCTGGCTTCTGCTTCTCTTGTTGATATTTGCATTAAACTCAACAATATGAGGTAAAAGCATTGCATTAGCTCTTCCATGAGGAATATGGAACTGTGCACCAAGCTGATGAGCCATACTGTGTGTAATTCCAAGGCCCGCTGTATTGAAGGAAAGACCTGCCAGGCAGGATGCTACATGCATTTTCTGTCTTGCATGCATATCGCTTCCATCAAGATAAGCTCTCAGAAGGAATACGCCGCAAATCTCCATCGCTTTTTCTGCAAGTGCTGCTGAAAACTCATTATGTCCTGTACTTACATAAGATTCCAGCGCATGGGTAAACACGTCCATACCTGTATCTGCTGTAATAGCCGGCGGTACGCTTTTAACTAATTCTGCATCCAGGATTGCTTCATCTGCTGTAAGGTCTGGTGAAACAAGTGGATATTTTACTTTTGCTTCTGTATCGTTTACGACTGCAAAGGATGTAACCTCTGAACCAGTTCCACTGGTAGTTGGAACGGCAATCAGTCCTACTTTACCGTAGTTGTTGATCTTCAGTGCAAACTCACGGATTGCTTTAGAAGAGTCGATAGCGGAACCGCCGCCAACAGCGACAACTGCTTCCGGCTGATAGCTTAAGAACTTTTTAACTCCGTCTGCAATCTTATCTACAGGCGCATCCGGTACTACGTTGCTGAAAATATCATATTCAATGCCGCCTTTTGCCAAAGGCTCTGTGATCAGATCAATCATTTTGCTCTGCACAACAAATGGATCGGTGATAACGAGAACTCTTTTATATGGAATCTCTCTTAAGCGATCTAGAGCGTTGTCTCCAAAATGAATGACTGTTTTCATTCCAAAGGTCTTCATATCTGTTGCTTCCTTTCTATGGCTGCATACCAGGATAACGGCACTCTACGCCTTCTTCGGCAAAATGTGCCAGCCACTTCTCAGATGGCTTCCTGTCTGTTACAACCACATCTATATCCCGCAGTTTTCCTGCAACGGAAAATGCGGTCTGATCAAATTTTGTACTGTCTACTACCAGAATCTTCTCACGGCCGGACGCAATCATTGCTTTTTTGGTCGTGCCAAAAGCTTCCTGCGATTCCATGATCCCCCATTCATGATCCAGTGCCTTGCAGGAGATGATTACTTGTCCACATAATAGGAACGAATCGCATCTTCTGTCTTTGACCCAAGAAAAGCAAGATATCCCTCTTTCATAACGCCACCGGTGGAAATGATATTCCATCCCGAAACATCAGATAATTCCAGAAGGATCTCCATGGAATTGGTGATCACGGTGAGTCTTCTTTTTCTTTCAGTGCCTTTGCAATAAATACTGCAGTGGTACTCGCATCAAGAAAAATATGATCACCTTCCTGCACCAGAGAGGCTGCTAGATCAGCCATCTGCTGTTTGCCGCTTACATTCTGGTTTTTTCGAATATTAAAGGCAAATCAATGCTTACATCCTCATTTATAACAGCACCACCATAACTTTTGGTGGCCAGTCCCTCTTTTTCAAGCTTGTCGAGGTCACGGCGAATTGTTTCTTCAGAAACCTCATAAAGCTGACTGAGTTCGCTTACAACGACCCGTTTCTCAGCCTGTAATTTCTCAAGAATTAAATTTCGTCTTTCTAATGCCAGCATTTACTTTGCCCCCTTTTGAGAACATTTATTTTATTTCTTTTAATTCATTAAAGAATAGAATCGATCATTCTCTGATCCGGATGAGCAATTACTGAAGAATCCAGATACATTCCCTTGGATGCTACAAGCTGTTTTGCTTTTTCGATGGAAGCTTCTACTGCTGAAACTTCTCCGGTAAGAAGCATGTAGGATTTTCCACACATACCTTTTGCAATACGTAATTCGATAACATCTACGATTGCTGTTTTTGCTGCCTGGTCAGCTGCTTCGATGATAGAAGCTGCATCATATGTTTCAAGGATTCCCAGAGCGCTGATCCCCTCGATCTGTGTTGTTCCATACATAGCCGGGAAGAGAGACTCATGAGGATTACCAAGTACAAAACTGTCGATGCATTTGTCCTCGTAAGTAGTTACTGCAGCGTCAACTGCTGCTTTTACTGCACTTAAATCGCCTGTGATAATTGCAATATATTTTCCCGGACATACGGTCTGTGCCTCGACGATCTCTACTTCAGATGTCTTAACCATGGCATCCGCTGCTGTGATACCTGTGGCAGTGGTTTTAAATTCAATCATTCCGATTGCTTTACTCATTTTCTGCACGTCCTTTCTACTTTGCTGCAATTATGATGTGGCGGTCTGTTACTTCAGTTACTTTACCAGAGATACTTGCATGAATGCTTACGCTTAATCCGTCAGCATGCTGTGCGATCATCTGTCCCTTGGTTACCATGTCGCCTGTTTTCACAATTGCCTGTGCCGGTGCGCCGATATGCTGGCTTAAAAGGATCTTAACCTTGGATACCGGAACTACATTCTCATCCATCGGTGCATCCTTATCGTATTTTGTCAGTCCGAGGCGAGCCATCAGACGTTCTTCCGGAACCTTACGATATTCTCGTGAAGGCTGAACCGGTACCGGCTGTACTCCCTGAGGAGGTCTGATACCTGCTTTTCGAAGTCCGCCCTTCATGTCTGCAAGAAGTGTTCTTGGCGCCAGACTCTGTGGGCAGGCATACATTTCACATACACCGCAGGAACTGCAGAATGCAGAATCGATGTATGGATTTACATCTCTGAAATCTCCGGCAGATGCTGCTCTCATAAAGCGGGCCGGATCGATCGGATGTCCAAGATTATGTCTTGGGCAAAGGTCCGTACAGGTATTACACTGGCAGCAGATAGATGCTGCACGTTTTAAATCTATTGCTGATGTTCTCTGTTTCTTCATAACGATCTGATGATCTCTTGGAAGAACGAGAACAGCGTTTGTTGTTTTGGTCACCGGATCTGCTCCGTTGCCAATGCGTCCCATCATAGGTCCGCCAACAAAATAAACAGGATCTTTGGTAGTAATATTACCAGCCTGTGCTACTACTTCGTCTAAAGTACATCCAAGCGGTACTTTAACTGTAACCGGATGTTCAACTTCTGCTACGACTGATACGTATTTTTCTGTAACAGGTTTCTGGGATTCCAGTGCCTGATATACATTGTAGATCGTCTCTACGTTGAATACGATGACGCCCTGCTCAATCGGCAGTCCGCCTGGTCTGCATACACGTCCGGTTGCTTCATAGATCAGCACAACTTCATCACCCATCGGATATACTTCATCAAGAAGATGAAGTTTCAGACCAGGGAATTCTTCAATGTGCTGCTGCAGTGCTTTAACTGTCTGTACATATGATTTCTTGATTCCGATAATGGCCTGTGAAGCACCAACTGTCTCCATAACCGTATGGAAAGTTTTCATGATCTCATATGCATGTTTTTCAAGCAGCTGTCTGTGAAGTTTCAGCAATGGTTCACACTCGGCACAGTTCAAAAGAATTGTGTCCGCCTTGTCTGTAAGCTTGGCATATGACGGGAATCCGGCACCACCTGCACCTACAACACCATTGTCCTGCATAATTTTCTGTAAATCTTTGATTTCCATGGCGTTACTCCAATCCTGCACCATCATCGACGATTCCGACTATTGCCGCATCGATCGGTGCTGTTTCTTCGCCGCAGCCAATTCTTGCTGCGCTTCCTTGTGCCACCAACACATATTCCCCGATACCTGCACCGATAATATCGATTGCAACGATCTGGGATAAGTCAGCTTTCATATGATGCACCGGCTCCACGATCATGAATTTCTGTCCTATTAACTTGTCGCTCTTCCGCGTGGAAACCACGCTTCCAACTACTTTACCTACTATCATGTGTGTGCCTCCGCATGTTATTCCTATAATCCCTCTATGCCGGTGGCGTAACTGCCACCGGCTGATTCTGAGGAATTATTTACTTTATGATGGTAACTGTATTGCCTGTGGCAATCTTTGCTGCATTCGCTTCATCTGTATCAATATGCATTTCCAGTGTAAAGCTGTCGTCTACACGAATTGCAACATGATTAAAGATTGTTCCGCGCTCATTATCTGCTTTGACAGATACGATATCACCGTTTTTCACTCCGGCTGCCTGTGCATCCTTCGGAGACATATGGATGTGACGCATAGCCACGATACATCCCTCTTTCAGATAAATAGCACCCTTCGGTCCAACGATCGCAATCGGTGCGCTTCCTGCAATATCTCCGGACATACGTACCGGAACGTTCATTCCAAGTTTGATAGCATCTGTCGCAGATACCTCAACCTGTGTTGCACTGCGGACTGGTCCGAGTACACGAACTTTCTCGATCGCACGGAGCTTCAGACCAACGATCGTAACAGTTTCATTTGATGCAAACTGTCCACCCATAAGATCTTTTTTCTTTGTGAGCTGATATCCTGGTCCAAATAATGCTTCTACGTGTTCCTGAGTCAGATGAACGTGTCTTGCAGATACACCGATTGGAACCATGAAGCCGTTGCCTTTGTCTTCAGACTGATTGATGGCATCAATTACCATCTTTGTGATCAGTTCGATGTTTTTTGATTCCAAGATTACACCTGCTTTCTTCCGTTTTCAGGAAATATATTATTTCAGTACCGGAAGGATTTTTTCTACGTCTGTGTGTGGTCTCGGGATTACGTGTGTAGCAACGAGTTCTCCAAGTCTGGATGCTGCTGCGCTTCCGCTTTCTACTGCAGATTTAACAGCTCCTACATCTCCACGAACCATAACTGTTACCAGTCCGGATCCGATTTTTTCTGTTCCAACGAGTGCTACGTTAGCTGCTTTGCACATCTGGTCAGCTGCTTCGATTGCTGCTGTAAGTCCTCTGGTTTCTACCATTCCTAAAGCTTCCTGTGTCATGATTATTTCCTCCTTATGGATAAATGAAAATTATTATTTATTTTCTTTTTTTGGTTTCGTCAGTTTTTTTCTTCCAACGGCTTGCATCTTAACTCCACGAGCTTGACAATTTCTTCGTGAGGCCGTGCGATTGATCTGCATTAACTCGCCGGTTTCTTTATTGCGCTTGCCACAGCAGCTTCGACTGCTTCGTTTACTGCTGATACA